>Ga0209581_1000302_pt1 | contig 128496 bp, 107 predicted proteins | sample Coa_R2_FD_187160 | JGI IMG/M metagenome (GOLD analysis project Ga0209581, IMG submission 187160) | Surface soil microbial communities from Centralia Pennsylvania, which are recovering from an underground coalmine fire - Coalmine... | ecosystem: Environmental > Terrestrial > Soil > Unclassified...
GAGCCACAAGCCCTGCTGCCGTTCTCGTTTCTGCCGGGTTCCCATCGCCATGGCATATAGACGTTCAGAACATTTCCAACGTCACATGTTTTCGACCTGGCGATCCGACTATTACCACGGGCTGCTAAGGGATGGATTCTGTGGAGATGCTGCTGAAGGCAGCTGCATGACGATCTCGGTGCTCCACCAGGATGTTTACGATCGGCTCCGGTCAAGTCGGCGCAAGCTGACTGGCAAACCCACGTGCGCTCCGCGAGTCTTCATCAGCCACACCTCAAATGGCAAAGAAGAGGAGGATTGGGTCACTGCACTGGCTCTTTACCTCATTGACAAGGGAGTACAGGCGAGGCTCGATAAGTTTCACCTTCGGCGGGGCATGGACTTGGCTCAGTGGATGTGCAACGAACTAGCTCTAGCGAATCGGGTGATTATCGTCAGCAACGAAGCTTACAAGGCCAAAGCGGATGGTCGTCAAGGTGGAGTGGGTTGGGAGACTATGATCATCCAGGGAGATCTGGCCCGGCTCCCATCTGATAGCACGAAATATCAGGTTATCGTTCGTTCTGAGTCCTTGGACGATGGTTTGCCCCTCTACCTCAAAACGAGGTACGTCTTCCACTGCAAGCCATCCGAACCACAGGAATCTTTCCGTGAAGACCTTATCAGGGAACTACTTGACCTGCCTCTCGATGAACGGCTCGAGGCAAGAGAGTGCTATCTGTGAGCGTAGCACAATAACTGGAGTGCAAGCCGGCTTGTCACCGCAGTTGCCGCTTCGCCGAGACCAAGCACCCAGCTCGACGAACTCCGCCCTCTGCTCGGGATTGTTTAAGCGAGTCGCTCGTGCCGAGGTCACACGAGCGAGAAGTTGCCAGCTCGCGGAGTTATGTCTCATCGTAACTCGAAGCCGATGAGCGCCCGCGAGTAGGCGGGGTCCATCGTGTTATTTCTCCCAGCGCAGTTTTGGACACTGAGTAGTCAGAAGGCCGCTGGTGCCAAATGAAGCGTGTTGTTCGACTGGCTTCAGACTTCTGTGTCGCCGAACATCAGGCCGTGCTTCTTCAGAAGGCTCAGGAATTCCTGCTGGAAGGACACGCGGCGACGGTGGTCCTGCTGTCGGGCGATGTAGTGGCGCACTGCGTCTCGCCTGGAGGTGCTCACGGTGAAGGCGCCATAGCCGGCTTGCCAGGCAAAGTGCCGGTGTTGCGGGAACTGTTCGTGTACCCAGGGGGACGAATTGGTCTTCAGCACGCGCAGCAAGTCCGCGAGACTTTCGGCGGGCGGAATCGACAGCAGGAGATGGACGTGGTCGGAAGGTCCGTTGATGATGAGGGGCACACCCTGGCGCTCTCTCACAATGCCACTCATGTACGGGAACAAACGGCCGGCCAGTTCGGGCGACAGGATGCACGCGCGGTCCTTGGTGGAGAAGACGACGTGCATGAGGAGGCAGGTGAAGGTGTGCGGCATGGGTTTTCCCAACGGCTTACGCCGTGGGTTTGCGGAAGCCATGCGGTTGTTTATCGCGCGGTGGCGCCACCGTCCACCACGAAGACCTGGCCGGTGGTGAAGGAGGCGTCCGGGGAGGCGAGGTAGAGGGCGATGCCGGCGATCTCGTCCGGCCGGCCTACGCGGGGAATCGGCTGGGTGCGCTCGAGTTCCCCGCGGTAGTCTTCGTTCTTCCAGAAATACTCGCTGAAGTCGGTTTGGATGAGTCCCGGCGCGATGGCGTTGACGCGCACGTTGTGCGGCCCGAACTCGATGGCCCAGACGCGCGTCATCATGATCAGGCCGGCCTTGGTGAAGCTGTAGGAGAGGCCAAAGGTCTGCGGCCGGAGTCCGGCGATGGAGGCCATGTTGATCACCACGCCGCCGCCGCGCTGGATCATCCTGGGCACCGTGAGCCGGATCAGCCGGTGCGCCGCGAGCACGTTGACCTCCATGGTCTTCAGCAGGGCTTCGTCGGTCACCTGGAGCGCGGGACCCTGGCCGATGTTGGTGCCGCTGTTGTTCACCAGGATATCCACGGGCCCGAGCTGCCGCTCGGTCTCGGCCACCAGGCGCTCGAGCTGATCGGCCCGGCCCACGTGGCAGGCGATGGGGACGGTCTTGCCGGGCAGGGAAGCGAACTCGCGCGCAGCGGCTTCCAGGTTCTCCAGTTTGCGGCTGGCGATCACCACATCTGCGCCCTGTTCGGCGAAGCGCCGCGCGATGGCCTTGCCGATGCCGCGCCCGCCTCCGGTGATGAGGGCGACCTTGCCTTCCAGGATCAGTCCGGGCATGGGACAAGTGTACCGCCCCAGGGAGTCAAAGCACTTCACCAGGAGTAGAATTGGACTGAGTGAGCCACACGGAGTTCCTCGATGGGCGCAGGGCGTGCCGAACATAGCGCCGCGCGTGCCTCTCTGTTCATCTTTCTCCTCGCTTTCGCGGTCCGAGCCGCCCCGCTTGTCTACTGGGTGAGTAATCACGAAAACTTCTATCGCCTGGGCGGCGAAATCGGCAAAGTGGCCTTGTCGCTCATGCGCAGCGGGCAGTTCGCCGATCCTTACATGATCCCGACGGGGCCTACCGCGCACCCCACTCCTCTTTCACCCGCTCTTCTGGCTCTCATCTACCACGCTTTCGGGATGACGGCGGCCGCCGGGTATGTGCGCGCGCTGGTGGGGATATGCAGTTATTCCGCGCTCTACGCCCTGCTCCCGTGGTTCGCACGCAGATTGGGTCTGGGCACGCGGGCGGGGATCTTCGCCGGCGTCGCCTGCGCGCTCATTCCGCAGCAAGGGCTGGGCGAGGTTATCGGCCTTGGGGCCACGGCCCACGCGGCGCTCGCGTTTGCCCTGCTGACCGTCGCCTTTCTGTACCGCTGGACCGCGGAACGCCTGTCCGCCGCCGGCTCGGTGCTGCTCGGCATGGCGTGCGGCGCGGCGTTTCACATTTTGCCCCCCTTACTGCTCGTCGTGTTGGGCAATTTGATCTTCGAGCTCTGGTGGAAGCGCGGCCGGCGCAAGTGGCTTCTCGCCGCATGCGTCGCCGCCGGGGCCGCGCTGGCCTGCGTCCCCTGGACCTGGCGCAATTACACGGCCCTCCACGGGTTCTTTTTCATCCGCAGCAATTTCGGCCTGGAACTCCGCATCGCCAATCACCCCGGCGCCGCTGCGGACATCGAGGTCACGTATGCCCGCCAGGGGACGCTGCGCCACCCCAGCGAGAACCTGGGGGAGGCCCACCGGGTGCGGGACCTGGGAGAAGCGGAGTACAACCGGCAAGCCAGGAATGAGGCGCTCGCGTGGATCAGAACTCACCCGGGCGAATTCCTGCGCCTCACGCTGATGCGCTTTCTTCATTTCTGGTGCGGCCCGCTGCGCGACCCATGGCTGGCAGCACTGTTCACGACAGTGACGGTGCTGGCGCTGCTCGCTCTGCGCCGCATTCTGCCGGCGCTGACGGCTCCGGGCCGGGCGGCGCTGCTCATGCCGCTGGCGACGTTTCCGCTGGTCTATTACGTGGTCAGCTACGTGGCGCATTACCCGGCGCCCCTGGCGTGGATGCTCCTCCTGCTGGCGGGCTACCAGGTCCAGAGTTGGATTAGGGATCCAGGAAGGACAGCCGGGTAGCGGCAAGCCGATGCCGTGGCCGGGACCGCGCTGCATTAGAATGGACACCAATGTCCGTCATCCGATGCTTTGGTTTTCCGGGAATTCTTCTTGCGATCCCTTCTCTGGCAGCGCCGGTGCGCTTTCCGAGAGCCTATCCGCCCACCAATGACGTGAGGCTCGATAACCTGGTGCCTATCCCCATGCGGGACGGCGTGACTCTCTATGCGGATGTCTACCGGCCCGCGAAGCCCGGCAGGTATCCGGTGATCGTGGCGCGCACGCCGTACAGCGTGGAGCGATATCCCGTCGCGTACGAAGAGCCGTTGTTTTTCGCCGAGCGCGGGTACGTATTCGTGTTCGAGGACGTGCGCGGGCGGCACGAGTCGGAGGGCAAGTGGGAGCCCTTCCGCAACGATATCGAGGACGGCTACGACACGGTGGAGTGGGCCGCGAAGCAGCCCTGGTCGAACGGCAAGGTGGCCATGCAGGGCCACTCCTACGGCGGGCACGTGCAATGGCGCGCGGCCATGGCGCTGCCGCCGCACCTGGTGGCCATCTTCCCCATCGTGGCCTCCACCAGCCTGTATCACAACTGGGTGACGCTCAACGGCGCCTGGCGCCTCTCGTTCAACTTCGGCTGGGGCGCGGTGCGGCAGGAATCGCGCATCATGCAGAACACTGGCGTCCACACGCTGAAGCACGGGCCGCCCAGCCTGAGCTACGAGACCATCCTCGAACACCTGCCGCTGATCGATATGCAGGAACTCGCCGGGCGGCACACGCGCTTCTACACGGACTGGATTCGGCATCCGGACTACGACGACTACTGGCGGGTGCTGAACGTGGAAGAGGTCTTCGACAAGCTTTCCGTCCCGGTGCAGACCATGGGCGGCTGGTTCGATATCTTCACGCAGGGCACGCAGCACGGCTACACGGGCATGAGCCTGCGCGCTAAGACCGAGCAGGCGCGCAAACAGGCCCGGATGGTCATTGGGCCGTGGGAGCACGGCGTCTCGCGGAAGACCGGCGACCTGGATTTCGGCCCGGCGGCGATGGTGGACCGCAACGAAGTGCAACTGGAGTGGTACGACTACTGGCTGAAGGGGAAAGATGACGGCTTGGGCAGCGCGCCGCCGGTGCGCATTTTCGTGATGGGCCGCAACGAGTGGCGCTACGAGCACGAATACCCGCTGGCGCGCACGATGTACACCAAGATGTACTTCCAGCCAGGCCACGCGCTTTCCTGGGAGGCGCCGCGCGGCGATGCTCCTCCGGACCGCTACACCTACGACCCCATGAATCCGGTGCCCAGCACGGGCGGCAATAACTGCTGCGGCACGCCCACTCTCTCCGGGCCGCGCGACCAGAGGCCCATCGAGAAGCGCCCGGACGTGCTGGTCTACACCTCCGAGGTTCTCACCAAGGACGTGGAAGTTACCGGGCCGGTGAAGGTGGTGCTGGCGGCCTCCTCCGACGCGCCGGATACGGACTTCGTGGCCAAGCTGGTGGACGTGTTTCCGGACGGCCGGGCGATCAACATGTGCGAAGGCATCCTGCGCGCGCGCTACCGCGACAGCTTCAGCCATCCGGAGCCGCTCGACGCGGGCAGAGTGTACGCGCTCTCGATCGACCTGGTGGGCACCAGCAACGTCTTCCTCAAGGGCCACCGCATCCGCGTGGACGTGACCAGCAGCCACTTCCCGGAGTTCGACCGGAATCCGAACACCGGCGAGCCCTTCGGCACGAGCGCGCATGTGCGGGCGGCGCACCAGGAGGTGTACCACTCGGCGGCGCACGCCTCCTACATCCTGCTTCCGGTGATCCCGTGAGGAGTTTGCTGGTGTTCCTCGCGGCACTGCCGCTGACGGCCGCCCCGCGCGCCGAGTTCATTTACGAGGAGGCGCCTTTTCCCTCCTGCCACGCGTCCACGATCGTCGAGACGCAGCCCGGCGAGTTCCTGGCGGCCTGGTTCGGCGGCAGCGCGGAAGGGCGCCCGGACGTGGCCATCTGGGCCGCGCGCAAGGCCGCCGGAAAGTGGTCGGCGCCGTTTGAGTTGGCGCGCGAGCCCCACATCGCCGCCTATAACCCCGTTCTGTTCTTCAGCCGCGACGGCGTGCTCTGGTTCTACTACAAATTCGGTCCCAGTCCCTCCTCGTGGACGGCGGCGCGGCGCGCGAGCCGCGATCGCGGCCTCACCTGGTCGCCGGTGGAGCACCTGCCCGCCGGGCTCTACGGCCCCATCAAGGACAAGCCGCTGGTGCTGCCGGACGGGACCATCGTGAGCGGCACCTCCGTCGAGAGCTACCATTCGTGGGCCTGTTGGGTGGAGCGCAGCACAGATAACGGCCGCACCTGGACCAGGCACGGGCCCATCGCCGCCACGCCGGCCGGGCCGCGCGCGCACACCGCGAACGCTCCCTTACCGCCCGTGCCCGGCGTGGAAGAATGGAACCGCACTAGCGGCATCATCCAACCGGCGATCGTGCCTCTGGCCGGCAGACTGCGCATGTTCGTGCGGTCCACCCGCGACATCGGGCGGATCTGCTATGCGGATTCGCGGGATGCAGGCGTCACCTGGACCCAGGCGCAGCCTACTTCCCTCCCGAATCCCAACAGCGGCATCGACGCGGTGGCGCTCCGGGATGGCCGGATCCTGCTGGTCTACAATCACAGCGAGAACGGCCGCACGCCGCTGAACCTCGCGGTCAGCCGGGACGGCGATCACTGGAAGATGTTTCTGGCGCTCGAAAGCGATCCGGGGGAGTATTCTTACCCGGCCATCATCCAGAGCGCCGACGGCAACGTGCACGTCACCTACACGTGGAACCGGCGCAAGATCCGGCACGTGGAAGTACCCCTGGCAGAGGTTCCCGAGCCGTAGCCGGGACCAGTCACTCCGGCAGATGTCCCGAAGGCTTCGGCTTGGGATAGGGCAGGGTGTCCGGCACGATGCGCACGGCGGTAGTGAACTTCAGCGGATACTTGCCCCCGCTGGGATAGGTCAGCTCCACAAAAGCCGCCGTCCATCCCTGGGCCGGCTTTTCCACGCGCGCCACATACGCGCCGTTACCCTGGCTGGCGAGCAGGCTGCCGCGGTAAGCCGGGCCGAGGGTTTCCAGGCGGAAATCCCGCGCCTTGGGATTGGTGGCCTGCCATAGGCGCACTTCTGAGGGCGGGTCCGCCGCGGTCACGCGGATCGCGCCATCTTTCTCGAATTTCCAGGAGAAGCGCGGCCGCGGCGCGCCCCGCAGAAAGGCATCGTAGTAGGCGATGAGGCTTTGGCGCGCGTCCGATTTGGCCAGGGAATGGTTGGTGTTGGGAACGTAGCGCAGGTATTTTTCACCCGGCAGGTCGTCGAAATAGAAACGCGAAGAATCGGGCAGGAAATACTGGTCGCCCGCCGAGTTCATGATGAATTTCGGCATGCTGTAGCGGTCGCGGTAGCTGAAAGGCTCCACCAGCTCCATCAGGGCGCGGTAGCCGGGCGTGTGGGAGACCTCCATCAGACCCATGTCCTGGTAATCCTTCACGGCTTCCGAATAGAAGCCGTAGGCCTGGTAATGGTGCTCGAAGGATTCGACGGCGTTAAGCATGTCGATCACGATGGGCATGATGGCCACCACACGGCGGTCCACGGCGGCGGTGGTCCAGGTGGTCCAGCCGCGCTTGGAGGCGCCCGCCACCACGAAGCGATCCACCTGCACGCCGCCACGCCGGGGACTGGCGCAGAAGGCCGTCACCGTGTCCATGGCGCGCACCGCGGCCTTGGTCATGGGCATGCGCAGCGGCCAGGTTTCGTCGCCGGTTTTGAGGTACTTCACCCAGGTGTAGGCGATGATCTCATCCTCGTTGCGACGCTTACCTTCGTCGCGAAAGACCAGCGGCTCGTTGGGCACACCGTGCAGTTCGGCCACCACGGAGTGCGTGGTCATGGCCATATCCACCAGAAACTCGCTAGGTTTCTCAGGCGCCTTGTCCTCCACCGAGCCGCCCGTGATGAAGAGCAGGCCGGTATGCCACTTCACCTCGTCCGGCTGCACGAGAATCAGCCAGTGTTTCCAGACGGGCCGGTCCACTTCGGCCGCGGTGCGCCATTGCTGGGAGGTGAGATCGATGACGTAGCACGTGTAGCCATTGCCGGGGATGGTCTTCACCAGTTCGTAGTGGTAGTGCGGATCCGGCGTCTGCACATAGCGGTCCAGGCCGGTGAGCTGCCCGGCGAGCGCGGCGGCGGCGCAGACCGCGAGCACAACACAGCAGCGGAGCAGGCGGGAAAGCATCACCCGCATGGTAGCATCCGGCAGCGAAAGGGCGGCTACAGGGCTTCGCGGGCGATGGCGGCGGCACCCAGCACGCCGCCGTAGTAAGCCAGCGGCGAAAGGCGGATCTGAATGCCGCGGCGGTCCCACACGGTGACCAGGCGGGCCAACTCCTCCTCGAGATCCGCGACGAGCGCCGGGTTATTCTGCGCCAGCCCGCCGGAAAAGATCAGGCGCTGGGGATCCAGCAGGTGGATGAGGGCCGCGCAGCCGCGCGCCAGGTAGCCCGAGTAGGTGCGGAGGGCGGCGCGCGCCGGGCTCTCTCCCGCGTTGGCCGCGCGGATCACGTCTTCGGCGGTGGCGTGCGCGCCGCCGGCGTAGCGCACCAGCGCGGCGGCGTTGGCGTAGACCTCCAGACAACCGCGCTGCCCGCAATTGCAGGGCAGGCCTTCCGGCTGGATGCTCATGTGCCCGAAGGCGTTGGCGAAGAAGTGCGCGCCGCGGTTGAGGCGCCCGTTGACGTAGCAGCCTCCGCCCACGCCGGTGCCCAGGGTGATGCAGGCGAAGTTCTCGACGTCGCGCCCCAGACCGAAGTGGCGCTCGGCGACGGCCAGCGCGTTGGCGTCGTTTTCCGCGGCCACTGGCAGACCCACAGCGGCGCGGAGTTCCTCGGCCAAAGGCGTGCCGGTCCAGCCCGGCAGGTTGTCGGTGGCGTAGACCACCTGGCCGGTGCGATTATCCACCCATCCGGCGGTGGCCACACCCAGGGCCGCGGGTTGGATCCCGGCGGCGCGGGCCGTCTCCACGCATTGACGCGCCACGGCCTTGAGATGCTCGAGCAACACGGCGCGGCCGCCCGCGGCGGGCGTGGGGGCGAAGGATTCGTGAGTCAGTTCGCCGGCGCCGGAGACGATGCCGAACTTGGTGTTGGTGCCGCCCAGGTCGATCCCCAGGAAACTGGCCGCGCGGTCCGCTTTGCGCATGGCCTCGGCGAACCAGCGGGTCACTTCGTGCGGCCGCGTAATGGCCGTGCCCACGATTACGGCGAAGGCCCCGGCATCCAGGGCGGCGGCGGCCTGAGAAGGCTCGACGATGCGGCCTTCGGCGATCACGGGCACCTCCACTGCGTCCTTCAGCGCGTGGATGAAGGCAGGCTCGAAGGCGCGCACGTGCGCGGTGTCCTCCGTATAGCCCCGCATGGTGGATAGCACCGCGTCGGCGCCCGCGTCCGCGGCGGCCTCGGCTTCCTCGACGGTGGCGATATCGGCCAGCACGGGGACACCTAGCTCGGCGCGGATGCGCCGCAGGCGGTCGAGCGCGCCGTAGCGTTGGCCGCGGGCCGTGCAGTCCAGGGCCACCAGGCGCGCGCCGGCTTCCACCAGCGCGCGGGCGGCCGCCACGGAGGGAGTGATGAGGATGCGCCCGTCCTCCTGCACACTTTTCTGAATGCCCACGATGGGCACCGGGACGGCGGCCCGGATGGCGCGGACATCCTCGGGTCCGTCGGCGCGGATTCCGGCCGCTCCGCCATCCACCGCGGCGCGCGCAAAGCGGGCGATCGAAGCGCTGTCGCGAAAGGCATCGCCCGGGGAGGCCTGGCAGGAAACCAGCAGTTTTCCCGCGAGCGGGACGAGCACATCGGGAATCGGTTTCATGCGTTCCCCAACGTCGTGGAAAAGGCGCACAGCACGATGGCCGCCAGCAGCATGCCGATGCCCAGGCGCATGCGGCTTACGGCTTCTCCGCCGGCGCGGCGCCACTCACCGAGCAGAAAGCCCATGAGGTTGGCCACCAGCAGCCCCACGGCGAGGCTCAGAGGCCAGCCGATGGAGGGCCCGATATCGCCCAGCAGGGGCGTGGCCGCGCCGTAAAGAAAGATGCTGCCGCCCCACAGCAGGCCCATCAGCAGGCTCAGGCCCCAGGAGGGGGCGGGCGCCGGGGCGACGAACAGCCCCGCGCTGCGGTGTCGCGCCAGCAGCAGCGTGCAATAGCCGATGTTGGGCAGGGCGCCGGCGCCCAGCATGAGCAGCCAGATCACGTTGGTGGCGCGAAAGCTCGAATGCCCCAGACGCATGCCCGCCGCGGCGATGGGCAGGGCCAGGCTGTAGCCGATGTTGAACACGGCGGACATGACGCCGGCGCCGATGGCGAACAGGTAGCCCACCGCCGAGGGTTGCGGCGCCGCCGCGCTGCGCGCTTCCGCGGCGTCCCGCATGCGCCCCGCCGCGCTGCACACGGCGATGCCGGCGATAAACACCGCCACGCCCAGGAACAGCACCAGTTGGCGGGCCTCCAGGCGGAGCGTGCCGGCCAGCACCAGCGGCACCAACGAACCCAGCGCCGAACTCAGGCCCAGCACCAGCGTATTGGCCAGCGAAACCCCCAACCGGTCCACGCTCAGGCCGAACAGGATGGCGCCGAAACCCCAGGCGAAGCCGAACGCCAGGGCGGCGGTGACGGCGGCCTCCGGCGCGGCGGACACCACCGGCCGGAAGTCACCCACGGTCGAAAGCACCACCGTGAGCGGCATCCCCCAGCAGGCGGTCAGGATGAAGATCAGCCAGATGTTCTCCCACTTCCAGTGGCGGATGATCTTCATGGGCGTGGTGAACAGGCCGTTCGCCAAGCCGGACAGAACCGCATAGATGACGCCGAGGGCGACCATGGGGATGCGAATCTTGAGGATACACTACAGTCCACCGCTTCCTGACGGTCGCGGCTCGGTCGCACCGGGCTACGTTTGCGCGAGTTCGGCGCGGTGCGCCCAGACCTTCTCGAAGGCCTGGACGTACTGCTCGATCAGCTCGCCGGCCTCGCCGTGCATCAGCGGCAGGAAGATGTGCGTGGCATTGACCTGGGCGTTGCCCGGCATGGACTGCGGGATTACCGGGGGATGGTGCCACCACTTGGCTTCCGCGTAGATGGCCATCTTGTGCTGCTCCGGATAGTCCCACATGCTGGCGCGGACTCCTTCGGCGCGCAGCGCTTTGAGCAGGGCGGCGCGAGAGAAACCGGCCTTGGCGGAATCCAGGAACAGCATGTTGCCGTTGTAGTAAGCGCGCTTTTGGTCCGGACGGCAGCGCGGCTCGCTGAGGCCCGGCAGTTGCAGCAGCCGGTCGTTGAGCTTGCGAATGTTGGCCGCCACCAGCGCGCCGCGCTCGTCCAACCCGCGGAGTTGCTGGCGGCCGACGGCCGCGGCGAAGGGGTGCATGCGGAACTTCTGGCCGAATCCGGTGCCGTCGTAGCGGCGCACCGGGCTGCCGGCGGGGAATTTGGGGGGATCTTCGTAGTGTCCGAAGGCCGCGGCGCGTTCGAAATACTCGCGCGTCTGGTACATCCCCATGCCGCCTTCCACGGTGGGCAGCACTTTGCTGGTTTGGAAGCTGTAGCACCCGATCACGCCCCAGTTGCCCATCATGCGGCCCTGCATGGAGGCGCCGTGGGCCTGCGCGCAGTCTTCGGTCAGGATCAGCCCTTTCTCGCGGGTCCACGCGGAGATGCGGTCCATTTCGCAGGGCATTCCCCAGGAATGCATGACCGTGACGGCCCGGGTGCGCGGCGTGAGCTTGCGCCTGGCGTCTTCCAGGTCGAAGCACACGGTGGCCGGATCCACGTCCACGAAGATGGGCACGTATCCGAAGAAGCGCATGGCCAGGCAGGTGGCGAAGAAGGTATAGGAGGGCACCATGATTTCGCTGCCGGGCTCCAGGTCCAGCGCGAAAAACATGCTGGTGAGCGCGCTGGTGCAATTCATGTGGGCCTTGACGAAGGGCGCCTTGGTGTACTCCTTCCACTCTTTTTCGAACAGCGGCAGCTCGTCGTAGAACTTTCCGCTGTCGATGAGGGCATGGAGGGCCTGCTTCTCGGCAGGTCCGTAACGCGGCCACCTGGTGAGCGCGGCGTGCTCGGCGGCGGGGAACGTGACGGCCTTGGCGCCGCCCTGGAGGGCCAGCGTCTCGCGCGGGGCCGCCATGCCGAGTCCGGTCATCGCGGCGCCGGCTGCCTGAACGAAGGTTCTTCTGGAAGCGGACATGCTTTCGCCGGGTCCTTTCGGCCTTTACCGTACTACCAAGCGCGGTCCGGGCGCAAGTCCCTTGCCTCATAAAGAGCTATTAAGATCTATTAATCTGTAATACAATCAAAGACGGCTGCTCAAAACAGCCGGCCCTCAACAGAAAGGAATGCGACCAGTGAGTTCAAACAAGATCTGTGAGGTATCGAAAAAGACCAAGGCCCGCGTCTCGCGCCGCGGATTCATCCGCGGCGTGGGCATCGGCGGCGGAGCCCTGGGAACGGGCATCCTGGAACGGGAGGTGCTGGCCGCTCCCCCAGCCGGCAACCTTTTGGGTCCGGGCGCTGTTCCCCTCACGCTCACCGTCAACGGCAAACCGCAGCAACTGGTGGTGGAGCCGCGGGTCACGCTGCTGGACGCCCTCCGCAACCAGCTTCACATCACGGGAGCCAAGCCCAACTGCGACCGCGGCACGTGTGGCAGTTGCACCGTGCTCGTAGGAGGCAAGGCGGTGTACGCATGCAGCATGCTGGCGATCGAGGCACGGGGGAAGAGCATCGAGACCATCGAGGGTGTGCCGGCTTCGGATCCGCTGGTGGCCGCCTTCGTGCACCAGGACGGCCTGCAGTGCGGTTTCTGCACGCCCGGCTTTGTAATGGCGGCCAAAGCGTACCTGAAGCGCAACGCCAAACCCACGGAAGCCGAAGTGGCCGCGGCGTTCGGCGGCAACATCTGCCGCTGCGGCGCCTATGTGCCCATCCGCAAGGCGGTGTTGGACGCCGCCGGGCGGGGCAAAGGAGGGAAAAATGCCCGCATATAACTGGCCGCCGATGGACAAACGCAAGGTGATCGGCCAGCGGGTGGACCGCGTGGACGCCCTGGTGAAAGCCACCGGGCAGGCGAAGTATCCCTACGATGTGGCTGAGCCGGACATGCTGTACGCGGCTTTGCTCACCTGCCCGCACGCCCACGCGCGTATTCGCAGCATGGACACCAGCGAGGCGCAGCGCGCCGAGGGCGTGACCGGGATCGAGATTATCGCCAAGCCCGGCGCGGAGATCCAGTGGGCCGGGGGCGAGGTGGCCGTGGTGGCCGCGGCCACGCCGGACCAGGCGCGCGACGCGGCGCGCAAGATCCGGGTGGAGTACGAGGTGTTGCCGCACCTGGTGAACGAAGAAGATCTCTCCAAGGCCGGCAACCGCGCCAAGGCCGCCGGGGAACAAACCGCCGGCGACGTCGAGCGGGCGTTCCGGGAAGCGGACGTGGTTTCCGAAGGCACCTACGGCATTCCGGTGCTGGTGCATTGCACTCCCGAGACCCACGGGCAGGTCATCCAGTGGAAGGGCGACGAGGTGCATGTGTGGCCCACCACGCAGGGGATCTGCACGTACGCGCAGGATCTCTCGCGGCCCCTGGGGGTGCCGGTCTCGAAGATCCACGCGCACATGGACCACATGGGGGGCGGGTTCGGCAGCAAGTTTCCCTCCGACGTGTGGGCCATTGCCGCGGCGCACCTTTCGCGCACCTGCGGCGGCCGGCCGGTGCGCCTGTTCCTGGACCGCGCCACGGACGTGACCATCGCCGGCAACCGGCCCTCCGCGTTCGCCAAAATCAAGCTGGCGGCGAAGAAAGACGGCACCATCACCGGCTGGCAGTCCGAGTCCTGGGCCACCGGCGGCATGACGGGCGGCGGGCTGCCTCCGATTCCTTATGTGTTCACGGAAATTCCCAACCGCAAGCTGGCGCACACGGCGGTGGCGGTAAACGCCGGGCCTTCGCGCGCCTGGCGGGCGCCGAACCACCCGCAGGCCTCTTTCCTCACCTGCGCCGCCATGGACGACCTGGCGGCCAAACTGCGCATGGATCCCATGGACCTGTTCGCCCGCAATGCGGACCTGACCGCCCGGGCGGGAGTCTACCGGGCGCAACTGATCAAGGCCGCGGAGGTATCGGATTGGAAAAAGCTGTGGCATCCGCGCGGCGAGTCTGGCGCGGGGCCGGTGAAGCGCGGCCTGGGCCTGGGAGTGGGCACCTGGGGCGGCGCGGGTCACTCGGTGGCCTGCCGCACCACCATCCATCCGGATGGCTCCGTGGACCTGGAACTGGGCACGCAGGATATCGGCACAGGGACTCGCACGGTCATCACCATGGTGGCGGCCGAGACCCTGACGATTCCCACCAGCCTGCTGAACCTCAAGGTGGGAGACAACCAGTATCCGCCGGGAGATGGGTCCGGCGGCTCGACCACCGTGGGCGGCGTATCTTCGGCCACCCGCAAATCCACCATCAACGCGCTGGCCAAGCTGTTCGAGGTGGCCAGCCCGGTGCTGGGCGCGCCAGCGGATCAACTCGAGATCGTGGACGGCGATATCCGCGTCACCGCCAATCCCTCGAAGAGCATCAGTTGGAAATCCGCCTGCCAGAAGCTGACCGAGAACATCGTGGCCATGGGCGAGAACAATCCGCGCAACCCCGGCGGGCTGAACACCGGCGGGGTGGGCGGCGTCCAGGTGGCGGACATCACGGTGGACGTGGAGACCGGCGTGATCAAGATGAACCGCATGGTGGCGGTGCACGACTGCGGCATGGTGATCAACCCCAAGACCGCGGAGAACCAGATCTACGGCGCCTGCACCATGTCCATCGGCGGCGCGCTGTTTGAAGAGCGCGTGATGGACGAAGTGACCGGGCGGGTGCTCAACCCGAACATGGAGTTCTACAAATTCACGGCGAACTGCGATTTCGGCGAAATCATCCCCATTCTGGACATCCGGCCGGAGCACGACCGGCGCGGGGTGGTGGGGCTGGGCGAGCCTCCGGTGATTCCCGGCATCGCGGCCATCGCCAATGCGGTCGCCAACGCCATCGGCGTGCGGGTGCCCCGGGTGCCCATGACGCCCGACCGCGTGCTGGCGGCCCTGGAAGGGAGGAACGCGTAATGCAATCCTTCGCCTATGCCAGTCCCGCCACGCTTTCCGAAGCCCTGGCGCTGCTGGGCGCCGAGTGGGGAGAAGCCGACGTGCTTGCCGGCGGCAGCGACCTGATCAGCCTCATGAAGGACTACCTGCATACGCCGCAGCGCGTGGTGGACATCAAGGGCATCCGGGAACTGGGCGGCATTCGCAAATCCGGCGGCGGCCTGCGCCTGGGGGCGCTGGTCACCTTCGACGAACTGCTGGAAAACAGCGCCGTGCGGGCGGACTATCCCGCGCTGGCGGCCGCCGCGCGCGGCGTTTCCAGCCCGCAGATCCGCAACGTGGGCACGGTGGGGGGCGACCTTTGCCAGCGGCCGCGCTGCTGGTATTTCCGCACCGGCCACGGCCTGCTGGCCCGGGACGGCGGCGGCCGCAGCCTGGTGGCGGAGGGCGACAACCGCTATCACGCCATTTTCGGCAATCAGGGCGCCGCGAAGTTTGTCAGCGCCTCCAGCCTGGGACCCGCCCTGGCCGCGCTGGGAGCCAGGATCAAACTGGCTTCCAGTTCCGGCACGCGGGAAGTGACGGCCGAGCAGTTCTTTCTCACGCCGGAAAACGACCGGCAGCGGGAGATTGCGCTGCGGCCGAACGAGATCCTGACCGAGATCCTGCTGCCGCCGGCGCGCGGCGTGCGCAACGCCACATACGAGGTGCGGCAACGGGAGGCGCTGGACTGGCCTCTGGCGACCGCCTCGGTAGCCCTGCGAATGAAGGGCAAGACCGTGGAGAGCGCCCGCATCGTGATGGGGCACGTGGCTCCCACCCCCTGGGCGGCGCCGGAGGCCGAGCGCTCGCTGGCCGGCAAAACGGTGACGCCGGAGACCGCCGGGGAGGCCGGCCAGGCCGCCGTGGCAGGCGCCACGCCGCTGAGCCGCAACGCCTATAAGGTCCAACTGGCCAGAACCGCCGTGAAGCGCGCGCTGCTGGCCGCGGCCGGATGACCGTGCGCGACGAAAAGTCCGAAAACACCGCTCCCTGACGGTCGCGGCTCGGCCAGAGTCTGCAAAGCCGGGGTGTGAGGAGTAGCTATGTCCAGGAGGCTGGAAATGAGCGCTTTGGTGCGCTCAAACGGGCCCTGAAACAGGCCGCCGCCACGCTATAATCGCGGACAGCACATGGACTCGTATCCGAAATCCGCAGAGATTCTCCGCCGGAATCGCCGGTATATTCCGGGCGGCGTTGTGTCGGTGAACCGGGCCACCGCGCCGGAGATCGTGTTCGTGCAGGGCCGGGGGGCCTACCTGTACGACGCGGACGGCAACCGCTACATTGACTACCACTTCGCATTTGCACCGCATTTTCTGGGACACAACGACCTGCACGTCAATGCGGCCGTGGAAGCGGCTCTGCGCGCCGGGGAGAGCCTGTACGGTTCGGGCACCACGGTGGCCGAGGGCCGCCTGGCGGAGCTGATCTGCACGCACATCCCGTGGGTGGAATCGGTGCAGCTTCTGAACACCGGCAGCGAAGCCACCTACCAGGCGATCCGCCTGGCGCGCGCGGCCACCGGCCGCGACCACATCGTGGTGATGCAGGGCGGCTACAACGGCTGGCACAACGACGTGGCCTGCAACCTGATGACGCCGCTCGAGCAGTTGGGGCCGCGCGTTTCCCCCGGAGAATATCCGTTCGCACCCATCAGCGCCGGCATTCCGGAGGAGCATCAGAGGCTCGTTCATCCGGTGAACTTCAACGACCTGGCCTCGGTGCGGTATGTGTGCGAACGGTATCCGGTGGCCGCGCTGATCACCGAACCCATCCTGCAAAACGTGGGACTGATCCTGCCCGAGCCGGGATACCTGGAGGGCTTGCGCGCCCTGGCGGACGAATTCGGCTTCGTGCTGATCTTCGACGAAGTGAAGACCGGCTTCCGGCACGCGCTGGGCGGGTACGCCGAGATCGCCGGCGTGGTTCCCGACCTGGTGGTCTACGGCAAGGCGGTGGCTAACGGCTATCCCATGGCCGTGCTGGGCGGCAAGGCGGCGCTGATGGACTACGTGGTGCATCCCGATGCGCGGCGGCGGGTGCTGCTGGCGGGAACCTACAACGCGCACCCGGTGCCTACGGCGGCCGCCATCGCGACGATCGAGCGGCTGCTGGAAGACGGCGGCGAGGTCTACCGGCGGGTGGAAGCTCTGGGCGCGGAACTGGAACACGGCGTGGGCGAGACGCTGCGGCGGCTGGGCATCGGCGCTACGCTGGTGCGGCAAGGCTCGGCCTGCTGCCTGTATTTTATGGACCACCGCCCCAAGGATTGGCACGACCTGGCGGCGCACCATGCTTTCGCGGCGGACACGCAAATGCGGCGGGAACTCATCCGCCGCGGCGTGTACTTTTTCCCGCTGGCCACCAAGCAATGCTCCATCTCGGCGGCCCATACGCCGGCGGACATTGAGGAGACGCTGCGCGCCTGGGAGGCGGCTCTGGCCAGTGTGGGGCCAAGCCTGGAAAAGCACGGCGCGGTCACCGGCGTCGCCTGACCGGCCTTCCCCTTCGACATCATGCTCGTTATCGACTCTCATCTGGACATTTCCTGGAACGCCCTGAATTGGAATCGCGACCTGAACCGCACGGTGGCGGAAATCCGCGCCGCGGAGGCCGGCATGACCGAGCAGGGCCGGGGCACCAACACGGTCTCGCTGCCCGAACTGCGCCGGGGCGAAGTGGCGGTATGCCTGGCCACGGTGCTGGCGCGCGCCAAGCCGCGGGGCGACTCCCTGCTGGACTTCCGCACGCAGGAGATCGCCTGCGCCATGGCGCAGGGCCAACTGGCCTACTACCGGGTGCTGGAGCGCGGCGGCAAGGCCCGCCTGCTCAAGGACTGGCGCGCGCTCGTGGGGCACCTCGGGGAGTGGCAGGCGGCGCCAGAGACCACGCCGTTGGGCTTTATCCTGGCCATGGAGGGCGCCGACCCGATCCTTTCTCCGGACCACGCGGCCGCCTGGTGGGAGGACGGCCTGCGCGTAGTCGGGCTGGCGCATTACGGCCCCAGCGCCTACGCGCACGGCACCGCGTCCTCCGGCGGCCTGACGCCGGCGGGCCGCGACCTGCTGCAAGCCATGCAGCAGTTGGGCATGGTGCTGGATGCTACGCACCTGGCCGAGGAAAGCTTTTGGGAGGCGCTGGAGCTCTTTCAGGGGCCGGTGCTCGCCAGCCACAACAATTGCCGCGCGCTGGTGCCCGGAGACCGGCAGTTCACCGACGCCCAGATCCAGGCGCTGCTCGAGCGGGATGCCGTGATCGGCACGGCGCTGGATTCCTGGATGCTGGCGCCCGGCTGGACGCTGCAGACCGCGCGCGAGCTGCACGTCACGCTGGAGAACGTGGCCGACCAGATCGATCACATCTGCCAGATCGCCGGGACGGCCCGGCATTGCGCGATCGGCAGCGACCTGGACGGCGGCTACGGCACCGAGCAGAGTCCCGAGGACCTGGACACCATCGTGGATTTGCAGAAGATTCCGGCGCTGCTGCGCAAGCGCGGGTATCGCGAGGCGGATATCGCGGCTATTATGCACGGCAACTGGCTGCGATTCTTCGAAGGAGCCTGGAAGTAATGACCCTGGAGGGCTGCCGGGCGCGCCAGCGCCGGCTGCTGGCGGAGATGGAGGCGCAGCGCTGGGACCTGTTCGTGACCAGCGACTACCGCACGGTGTATTACCTGACCGGCGCGCTGAGCGAAGCCGTGGTGCCCACCGTGTTCGCGCTGCGGGCGGACGGGAACAGCACCCTGGTCACCGCGGCGAAAGGCGAATGGTGCGCGGGCGAGACGGTGCCGCTGGAGTTCTATTCCATCCGGCGCACCATCACGCATCCGGCGCACGATGCCGCCGGGCTGTTAAAAGCCGCGCTCGCGCGCCAGGGGGCCGGGGTGGCCACCTGCGCCGTGGAGCAGGCCGTGGTTTCGAGCCTGCTCGATCGCGCGTTGCAGGAGGTGTGGCCGCGGCTGGAGGTGGCCGACGCCACGGGCACGGTTCTCAAGCTGCGCAAGCGCAAAGAGGAGGACGAGATCGCCGAGATCCGGGAGAGCCTGCGTTATTGCGCGGCGGCCTACCGCGCGGCGCGGGAAACCATCTCGCCGGGCCGCACCGAGCTGGACGTCTACCTGGCCATGTACGGGGCGATCGTGAGGGAGGCAGGCACGGCGGTCGAATTCCTGGGGGATTTCGCCTGCGGGGAGCGGGGCATCTCCGGCGGCGGACCGGCCACGCGGCGCGCCATCCAGGCGGGAGATCTTTACATCCTGGACATTTTCCCGGCGCCGCACCTGTATTTCGGAGATGTGTGCCGGACCTTCGCCGCCACCGCGCCCACGGACTTGCAGATGCGCGCCTGGGAACTGGTGCGGCAGGCGATGCGCATCGGCGAAGCGGCCGTCAAGCCCGGTGTGCGCGCGCGGGACGTCTATGCCCGCGTCAAGGAATTTTTGGACGCCGATCCGCTCAGCGAGAAAAGCTTCTGGCACCATGCCGGGCACGGCATCGGCCACCGCGGGCACGAAGCGCCGCGCATCATCCCGGGCACGGACGACATCTTCGAAGCCGGCGACGTGATTACCCTCGAGCCGGGCGTCTATTCGCAGGCCTTGCAGGGGGGCATCCGGCTGGAAGACAACTACGTAGTGCGGGAAAACGGGCTGGAGAACCTCTTCGACTTCCCCATGGAGCTGTAGAACATGTCCTTACAAGGAAAGGTGGCGATGGTCACCGGCGGCGCCAGCTGCATCGGCCGGGCGACCGCGCTGGAGCTGGCGGCGCACGGCGCGGATGTGGCCATTCTGGATCCGGCTTCGCTCGTGCAAGCGGTGGGGCTGCTGGCGGAGATCGAAAAGCTGGGGCGGCGCGCGCTCTACGTGCCCGGCGACGTGGGCGACCGGGCGTCGGTGGAGCAGGCCATCGAGCGCACGGTGACGCAGTTCGGCCGCCTGGACATCCTGGTGAACAATGCCGGCGTCAGCGTGCGGAAGCCGCTGCTGGAACTGGAGATCGCGGATGTCGAGACGGTCTGGCGCGTGATCCTGTGGGGCGCGTTCCATTGCAGCCAGTTGGCCGCGCGCCAGATGGTCAAGCAGGGCGGGGGCGGCAACATCGTGATGATCAGCTCGGTGCACGCCTCGCGGCCCTATCCCAACGCCACCGCGTACAACGGCGCCAAGGCGGCGGTGAACCACATGGCGGCCACGTGGGCGCGGGAACTGGCGCCGCACGGCATCCGCGTGAACGCCATCGAGCCCGGTTGGATCGACACGCCCGGCGAGCACAAGGCTTTTTCCGAAGAGACGATTCGCGAAGAGGGCAAGAAGCTGCCCTTCGGCCGTCTGGGCCGGCCCGAGGAGATCGCCCGCGCCGTGCGGTTCCTGGTGTCCGACGATGGATCGTATGTCACCGGAAGTGTCCTGCGCGTGGACGGCGGATTTGTGCTGTTCCGGTAGAAACCGCTCCCTCACGGTCGCGGCTCGGTACGGTGTCAGCGTTCTTTTACAGGATGCCGGTGACTAGAAAAAGCGGCTCGCCGGCTTCCACCAGCGGGCAGGCGTGGATCAGCACCACCAGCCCGGCGCAGGGCGCGCGGAAGGTTTCGAGGGGCTCGGCGTGCAGGTCCAGCAGCACACCGAGTTCCTGCCCCGCGGCGACCGGCTCAAGGAGTGTCACTTTGGGCACCAGAAAGCCGCGCCGGGAAGCCGCGACGCTCTGATCGATATTGCCATCGCCGCGCAGATGATAGCGGCAGGGGGGCGCTTCCGGTACGCCTTCGAGAATGCCCAGGTGCCGCAGCAGGTTGCGCACGCCGCGCGTGTAGACCTCCAGGTCCTCGGGATGGATGCGGCCAGCGCCGCGGGCTTCGGTATAGAGCGCCGGCATGCCGCGGGCGATGGCGGCGGAGACCGTGCGGCCGGGCGCCACGCTGGGATGGCACCACACCACGTCCGCGCCGAAGACCAGGGCGGCTGCGCGCGCCGCGGCGTCGGGCTCGTGGTAGCCGATGAGCGTGGGCATCAGGCAGCGCACGCCGGCGCTGTGCAGATCGAGGTACAGGTCGGCGCAGGCGAGGATACGCTGGTCCAGGTACCAGGCGATGGCGGCGGTCGGCGGCCCGGCGGGATCGCCGGGGAAGACGCGCGCCAGGTTGCCGCCATCGAGCGGGCTGGTGCGGGAGACGTTCCAAAAAGCCGGCGGATTGGCGGCGGGCACGGCCAGGAGGTCGCCGGTCATGCGCCGCGGGTCGAGCTCGCGGTAAATCTCGAAGATCGTGCGCACGCCTTCGTATTCGTCCCCGTGCACGCCGGCGGTGACCACCAGGCGTTTGCCGGCGGCGGCTCCGCGCACCAGCAGCACGGGCAGGCTGAGACGGCACCCACCGGCGTAGAATTCCAGATCCAGCGCGTGTTTCGCGCCGCGGGCGAAGTTCTCGGGATGAAAGTCCTGCGGATGCATGGGCCGTCAGACCGTGTAGGCCGCCTCTTCTTCGAGAGGGTAGAGCGGACGGCGGCGGTGGCGGTAGGCGAAGTGCCGGGGATTGTCGCTGGTGACTCCGGGTGTGTCCACCAGCAGGATCCTGGGAGCCACGGGAGCGTAGGCGGCGCGCGGCGCCACGACTCCCTTGACGATCAGCAGGCGCTTGCGCTCGGGGTGGATGCCCAGGCTGATGACCTGCTCCAGGCTCATAGGGGCCATGCGGCGGCTGGTGAGCACAATGGTGTGCTGCTGCTCGGTTTCCACCACTGCTGTGACTCCCTGGTCGCTCGCGCCCCAGCCGCCGTGGCGCACCTGGGTTTCGAGGAACACGCCGTCGGAGAGCGTCCGCACGCGGCCGCGGACGGGCACGGGGTCGCCGTGCAGGCGGTCGGTCTTGCCGCCCACGCGCAGTTCCACGGTGGAGCGTACACCGGCGGCCGCGCAGGCATTCACCGCTTCCGGATCGTAGAGGATCACCAGGGCGTTGGGCACCTGCTGGCGCAGGATCTCGGCGAACAGAATGGTGGAATCGCCAGGGCTGCCGCCGCCCACATTGTCGCCGATGTCCATGAGCGCCACCGGAGCCTGTTCGGACTGCGCGGCGGTGCGCACGGCCTCCTCCGGGCTGGGCAGGCGTCCGACAAACTCGGCGCGGCGCTCCCAGGCGCGTGCGGCCATCCATTGTGCGGCGCGGCGCGCCAGTTCCGGGTCGCGGTCGGCTACCGCCAGAAAGGAGGTGCCCATCTCCTCCACGTCGGCGTAGTAGAAGCCCATGGCCACGCTGGCCGAGAGAATGCCGGGCCAGGAGAGCACCTGCCGCAGGTCTTCGTACAATCCCAGGGCGGGCTGCTCGGAGGTGTATTGCCGGGAGATCTGGATCAGCAGCGGCGGCGCGGCTAGGGCCTGCACGGGCTGGATTTTCTGGCGCAGGATGCGATCCATGAGCCCGGCGGCCTCCAGGCCACGCTCGCGCTGGTCCAGGTGCGGATTGGAGCGGTAGATCACGGTCGCGTTGGCGCCGGCTACCATGCGCTCGGAGACGTTGGCGTGCAGATCGAGCGTGTTCACGATGGGGAGATCGGGGCCCACCACGGCGCGCAGGCGGGCCAGCACCTCGCCGTCGGCATCCGGATGGTTTTCGGCCACCGTGGCGCCGTGCAGCGCCACCAGCAGGCCGTCCAGGGGCAGGGCGGCGCGCAGGCTCTCCGTCATTTCGCCGGCGATGCGGTCAAACGCCTCGGCGGTGAGGGTGCCGCTGGGCATGGCGTAGGTGGAGAGCAGGGGGACGGGCTGGAACCCGTAGCGTTCGGCACCCTCCAGAAAGCCGCCCATCTCGTGATGCGCGCCGCGCCAGCGCCGCAGCAGGTCCTCGCCGCGGGTGAGGCTGGTGGAGGCAAAATGCTCGTAGGTGGTGGCCACCGGAAGGAACGTGTTCGATTCGTGCAGGAAGCCGGCGATGCCGATGCGTTTCATCACTTATCAAATGTAACTGTTCAGGTGGCGGTTTAGGAGGCGAAGCGCTCGGAGCAGTACTTGTCGGGCTGGTTCCAGCGCAGGTCGAGGTGTTCCCACATGACCTGGCGGGCGGTTTTGCGGGGGTGCCTCGCCTGGATATAGTCCATCAGGGGCCGGTGCGAATCGAGGATCATGCGCATCTTCTCGCGCCTGGGCTTGGTGAGCGTGGCGTAGGCGAAAAGCGGCGCCGTCAAACTGGCGAGGGTCTTCTCCAGGTACTCGTTGCCGGTCTGGCTCCAGATGGCGCGGTGGAACTCGAGGTCCAGGCGAGTGGCTTCGATGGCGGTCATACCGGTCTTCTGGTCCATGCGGGCGAGCAGGCCGGCGAGCTTCTTTTCGCCCTGCGGCGTGAGGTGGGCGCGGCACAGGTCCAGGGCTTCGGCCTCCAGGACCAGGCGCAGGCTGTTGATCTTCTGCGCGCCTGCCTCTTCCAGGTTGACCACGAACATGCCGCGGCGCGGGTGGTTCTCGACCAGCCCCTGTTCCTGGAGCTGCTGCAGGGCTTCGCGGATGGGCGCGCGGCTGACGCCCAACTGGCGGGAGAGCTCGCTTTCGTTGAGCCGGTCGCCGGGCCGGAGCTTGCCGGAGATCACCGCGTCCACCAGCACTTCGACGATGTTCTCCTTGAGGGTAGCGGCCCGCACGGGGGTAAAAAGTCCGAGGGTGGTCATGTTACGCAGCTTCCTCCAGAAAGGCGTCGAGCGCCTGGGCCACCGCGGAGTGTTCCACCAGGGCGGCGGGGTGGCCTTCGGCCGCGCGCCGGATCGAATCCGGGTCCTTGAAGCCGTGGCCGGTGACCAGGGAGACGGCGGGCTCGTCCGGCAAGACGGCCTGCCGATCGATGGCTTGCAGGTATCCGGCCAGCGCCGTGGCGCCCGCCGGCTCGCAGTAGATGCCTTCACGCTCCAGCAGCAGCCGCTGAGCGTGGAAGACATCCTCGTCAGAGACCGCGAATCCCGCTCCTCCGGCGGCGCGCAGCAAGCCCAGCGCCAGGCCGGCATCGATATCGTAGGGCACCGAAAGTCCGCTGATGCGGGTGGCGCTGGCCACGGGGCGGATTTCGGAATCGCCGCGGAGGAAACTTGCCACCATGGTGAGGCAGCCTTCGGGCTGCACGGCGTGGATCCGGGGCAGACGGCCTCCGCGCGCCTGGAAGCCGCGGCAGACGGCGGAAAACAGGCCTCCCCCGCCCACCGGCACGAACACGTGGGCGAGGTCCGGCTGCTGGCGGATCAGCTCCGCGGCGAGGCTCTCCACGCCGGCCATGCCCGCGGGGCAATAGCGATAGGCCGATACTACCAGCGGCACGCCGCGCTCCCGCGAGAAAGCTTCGAGCAGGCCGAACACTCCCCGGGTGATCTCGGGCGAGGCGCCGAATTCCGGGATGCGCAGGATGCGCGCGCCGTGCGCCTGCATCTGGGCCAGTTTGCCGGCGGGCGTGTCCTGGTTCACCAGGATGGCGCAGCGCAGACCGTAGCGGGCGCAGCAGGCGGCCAGCGAAGAGCCGGTGTTTCCGGAGGAAGTGGCCACGCAGGCGCGGGCCCCGGAGGCCAGCACGCGGGAGACTTCCGCGGCGGTGAAGCGATCCTTGTAAGAGCCCGAGGGATTGCAGTTTTCGAGCTTGAAGAACAGGCCGCGGGGCGCCACCTGCACGCTGGGGACTAAGGGGGTGCCGCCTTCTCCCAGGCGGCAGGCAGGACCGGCAACGGCGCTTTCGGGCATCGTTCGCATTCTACACGATTCGACTGTCGACAGTACTCCACCCGCGCCGCCGGATACAATCAGAGGACTCATGCCGGAAGGCGAGGAAGTTCGGGAACAGGACGGCCTGGTGCGCAGCCTGGGGCTGCTGGAAGCCACGGCGCTCAACATGAGCAACATGGTGGGCGTGGGGCCGTTCGTCACCATTCCACTGATCATCGGCGCGATGGGCGGGCCGCAGTGCATGCTGGGTTGGGTGTTGGGTGCGATCCTGGCGCTGGCCGACGGGCTGGTGTGGAGCGAACTGGCGGCGGCCATGCCGGGCGCCGGCGGCACCTACCTGTACCTGCGGGAGGCCTTCCGCGGCAGCCGCCTGGGCACGCTGCTGCCCTTTCTCTTCGTCTGGCAGTTCATTTTCAGCGGCCCGCTGGAGGCGGCCTCAGGATACATCGGCTTCGCGCAGTACCTGGGCTACTTCTGGCGGTCCATGGGGCCTTGGGAGACCAAGCTCACGGCCGCGGCGGTGGGCCTGGCGGTGACCGGACTGCTCTACCGCCGCATCACGGCGGTGGGCAAAATGACGGTGGTGCTGTGGGCCGGCATGCTGCTCACGGTGCTGTGGGTGATTGCCAGCGGGCTGGCGCATTTTCAGGCGCGGCTGGCCTTCGATTTTCCGCCGAATGCCTTCAGCTTCTCAAGCGGCTTCGCACTGGGCCTGGGCAGCGCCATGCTCATCGCCATGTACGACTACCTGGGCTACTACGATATCTGCTACGTGGGCGGCGAGGTGCGCGAACCGGCGCGCGTGATCCCGCGCGCCATCCTCTACTCGGTGGCCGCCGTGGCGCTGATCTACGCCTTGATGAGCCTGTGCATCATGGCGGTGCTGCCGTGGCGCGAGGCCATGCATTCCCGCTTCGTGGTGGCGCGCTTCATGGAGGTAATCTACGGGCCCTGGGCGGGCCGCGCGGTGACCGCCCTGATCCTGTGGTCGGCACTGGCTTCGGTGTTCGCGCTGCTGCTGGGTTACAGCCGCATCCCCTACGCCGCGGCGCTGGACGGCTATTTCCTCAAGCCGTTCGCCCGGCTGCATCCGGAGGGAGGATTCCCGCACGTTTCTCTGCTGGTGATCGGCGGGCTGTCCGCGGCGGCGGGGCTGCTGGAGTTGGAGTGGGTGCTTTCCGCGCTGATGACCGCGCGCATCCTGGTGCAGTTCATCGGGCAGGTCTTCGCGGTCCACCACCTGCGGCGCCACCGGCCGGATCTCGCGCGGCCGTTCCGTATGTGGCTCTACCCGCTGCCCGCGGCCATCGCGCTCGCAGGCTGGAGCTACATCTTCGCCACCTCGGGCTGGGCCTTCGCGCTCTACGGCGTGCTGGTGCTGGCGAGCGGCGTGGCGGCTTACGCTGTCTGGCATCGCCATAAACAAGGTTCTAAAATCTGAAATATGACCAAGCGTTCCTCGCGCCGCGGTTTTCTGGCCGCGCTGGCCGGCCCGGAGGCGCCGGCTCGTCCTCCGCTGCGCCGGCTGGGCAACACCGGCCTGCGCGTCTCCGCGCTCGGCTTCGGATGCATGACCACCTCGGACGGGGCCGTGATCGAGCGGGCGGCAGATATGGGTATCAACTACTTCGACACCGCGCGCAGCTACCAGAACGGCAACAACGAGCGCATGGTGGGCGCGGCCCTGAAGGGCAAGCGCCAGCAGGTGATCCTTTCCAGCAAAAGCCTGGGCAAGACCCGGCAGGAGGCGCTGGCGGACCTGGAGACCAGCCTGCGGGAGCTGCAGACAGACTACCTGGATATCTGGTACCTGCACAACCGGAACACCGCCGCGGAAGTGACCGATGATCTGCTGGAGGCGCAGCGCGCGGCCAAGCAGGCGGGCAAGATCCGTTTTGCGGGGGTGAGCGCGCACTTCCACATGGAAGACATGCTGGCACACCTGACGGCGCGGGGCCAGACCGACGTGGTGCTGGCCAGTTACAACTTCACCATGAAGTCTGCGCTGGCGGGCGCCATCCGGGAAGCCCGGCGGGCCGGCACGGGTGTGGTGGCCATGAAGGTGCTGGCCGGCGGCTTTTCGCGCATCCGGCGGGGCGACCGCCTTTACGGCATGGACCCGGATGCGCTCACCCGCACGCTCAAGCAGGAAGGCGCCCTGGCGGCGGCCATCAAGTGGGCTCTTAAGAACGACGCCGTGGACACCGCCATTGTGTGCATGACGGACTTCGATCAGCTCGATGAGAACTTAAGGGCGGCCTCCGAGCCGTTCACCGGGCGGGACGAGCAACTGCTCCGGGCACAACTGGCACGGCTGCGGCCGATTTACTGCCGCATGTGCGGGGAATGCGGAGGAGTCTGCGAGAAGGGCGTGCCGGTGGCCGACGTGCTGCGCTTCCTGGCCTATGCCGAAGGCTACGGCCAGTTCGCCATGGCCCGGCAGCGGTACCTGGAGCTGGACGAGCCGGCGCGGCGGGTGCGCTGCGAGGATTGCGCGGCCTGTTCGGTGGAGTGCCCCAACGGTGTGCGCGTGCGGGAGCGCGTCATGCGCGCGCAAGTGCTGTTTTCCTGACCAGGGCTTGGCGCGCGGGTGAAAAAGCGCGAAAATCGCTCACATGAGGGCGCGTGGCTTGTGGCTGGCGGTAGCCGTAGGGTTGCTGGTGAGCGGAGCGCGGGCCCAATCCTCCAACGCCAAGGATCTCGCGGTGGGCAAGGTGCTGGTGGCCGCCCGGGAGCTGACCGATCCTAATTTCGCCGAGACCGTCGTGCTGCTGGTGCAATACGACAAAGAGAGCGCCATGGGCCTGGTCTTGAACCGCCGCACCCGCATGCCGATCTCGCGCGTGTTCGATGACATCAAGGAGGCCAAGGGGCGCAGCGACCCGGTGTACATGGGCGGTCCGGTGGAGCGCGAAGGCGTGCTGGGCTTGCTGCGCGCGCCGGCTAAACCGGAGGACGCCGAGCCGGTGCTCGGCGACGTGCACCTGGTGGCCACCAAGGCGCTGCTCGAAAAGACGCTGGCGGCCGGCACGGAAGCCCGCGTGTTTCATGTGTACCTGGGTTATGCCGGGTGGGGCACCGGACAACTCGCCCGGGAGATAGAACTCGGCGCCTGGTTCATCTTTCGTGGCGATGCCGGCATGGTCTTCGACCGGGACCCGGCGACCCTGTGGTCGCGGCTGATCCAGGAGACGGAATTGCGTATCGCGGGCGGCGGGCGCGCCTGGCCGTACGGGCGCTGATGGCCCGGTGGAAGGATATTCTCCGCGAACGCTGCCCGCGCTGCCGGGAAGGCCGGATCTTTCGCGGCTCGCCGCTGCGGGGCATGCTCAGTGTACATGAGCGCTGCCCGGTGTGCGGCCTGCGGTTCGAGCGCGAACAGGGCTACTTCCTGGGCGCCATGTACGTGAGCTACGCTCTATCCATTCCGCCGGTGGCATTGCTGGCGCTGTTGTTCTGGTGGGCCGCGCACTGGCCCTACGACGTGGCCATCCTGGCCGCCTTCGTGGCCTATCTGCCCGCGGCGCCCTTTGTAGCCCGGCTGGCGCGGGTGCTGTGGATCCACATCGACCGGGGCGTGGATCCCAACGGCTGACCGCCGCGGCGGACGCAGCGCGGCCGCTTGACATACGAAAGCTTTACTAGTAAGGTCTTCGTATATGGCAGACGATCCGCCCAGACCCACCGATGCAGAGCTGGAAATTCTGACCGTGCTGTGGAGCATCGGCCGGGCCACGGTGCGCGAGGTGCACGAAGTGATCAGCCGGCGCCGCCCGGCGCAGTACAGCACGGTGCTGAAGTTCATGCAGATCATGGCGGAGAAGGGGCTGGTGCGGCGCGACGAGACGCAGCGCGCGCACATTTACCAAGCCGCGCGGCCCCGGGAGTGGACCCAGCGGCAGTTGGCCGGAGATCTGATGGAGCGCGCGTTCAGCGGGTCGGCCAAAGCGCTGCTGATGGGCGCGCTGGCGGCGCGCAAGGCCACCCGGGAGGAACTGGCCGAAATGCGTAAACTGCTGGAAGCATACCGAAAGGGGGAGAAATGAGCTTTCTGGAATCCTGGGTGGCGACGCCGCTGGCCGCGGCCCTGGGCTGGACGCCGGTGCATTCCCTCTGGGAGGGCGGGCTGGCGGCGGCGGGACTGGCGGCCGCGCTGGGAATCCTGCGGTCGCCACGCGCCCGCTACGCCGTGGCCCTGGCGGCGCTCGCGGTCATGCTGGGCGGTTTTCTCTGCACTCTGGCGCTCCTGCTGCCGGCAGGCGCCGGGCACGCGCGGGTCGCCGGGCCGCTGGTGTTTCCCGCCTGGGGTGCGGGCGCCGGCGGAGATGGCTCCGGCCCGGGGAATCCGAACCTTGCCGCGGCGGTGCCGTGGCTGGCGCCGGTTTGGATGGCAGGTGTCTGGATCTTCTGCCTGGCGCACCTGGCCGGGTGGTTCTCGGCGCGCCGGTTGCGCCGCCACGGCGTGTGCTGCGCGCCGGCGCGGTGGCAGCAGGAAGCGGCCCGCTGGAGCGCGCGGCTGCGGATCTCGCGGCCGGTGCTGCTGCTGGAGTCCTGCTTGGCGGAGGCGCCCGCCGTGGTGGGTCATTTCCGCCCGGTGATCCTGGTGCCCGTGGGGCTGCTGGCCGGCCTGCCGGCGCAGCAGGTGGAGGCCATCCTGCTGCATGAACTGGCGCATATCCGGCGCTGCGACTACCTGGTGAACCTGTTCCAGCGCCTGGGAGAGGGTTTGCTGTTTTATCATCCGGCGGCCTGGTGGATCTCGCGGGTGATCCGCAGCGAGCGCGAGCACTGCTGCGACGATGCGGTGGTGGACATGAGCGGCAACGCGCCCGCCTACGCGGCGGCGCTGGCCACCCTGGAGCAAAACCGCTGCTCGGGCCGCGTGCCGGCCGTGGCGGCTACGGGAGGGAGTCTGGTGAAACGCATCCGCCGTCTGTTGTATCCCAATGCTCCTGCCGGCGGCGCGGCGCCGTGGTTCGCCGCCGCGGCCCTGCTGGCCACCGCCGCGGTGGCGCTGGCCGCCTGGCAGGGGGCGCCGGCCCGGCCGGGTTCCGCCGCACCGCAGAAAGCCGGGCGCGCCGCCTCGCCCTATGCGCAGTGGCTAAGCCGGGACGTGGTCTATATCATTGCCGACGAGGAGCGCGCCGCGTTCCTGCGGCTGAAAACCGACGCCGAGCGGGACAAGTTCATCGAGCAGTTCTGGCTGCGGCGCGATCCCACGCCGGGCACGCCCAAAAACGAGTTCAAAGACGAGCATTACCGCCGTATCGCGTCGGCGAACCAGCGTTTTCGGACGGCCTCCGGCACGCCGGGCTGGCAGACCGACCGCGGCCACATGTACATCGTCTACGGCCCGCCGGATGAAATCGAGGATCATCCCGCGGGGGCGCAGTCGCCCTACGCCAACGAGATCTGGATGTACCACCACGTAGAGGGCTTGGGCGACCGCCTCTTCTTCACGTTCGTGGACCGCACCGGGCGAGGCGATTACCGGCTGGCGCCCGGCAACGTCCGTTAAGGCTGCGAAAAGCGCTTTTCCAGGAAACCTGCCGGGGCCGGCGACGCATCCAAAATAAAGGTATGACCTTGCCCGATCTGGCTCGGGGACCCGTGGCTTTGCTTTTTCTCGCGGCGGGTATGTGCCTGGCGCAAAACGAGACGCCGAGTGCGCAGGATGCGCAGCCGGCCACCGACGTCTCCAAGCAGCAGCCCAAGCGCATTCTGGGCGTGATGCCTAACTACCGCGCGGTCAGCGCCGGGGCCATTCCGCCGCCGCCCACACCCAAAGAAGCCTTCAAAATCGCCACGCAGAACAGCTTCGACTACTCGGCGTTTGTCTTCGTGGGCGTCACTTCGCTGATGGCTGAGGCATCCAATGCCCACCCGCAGTTGGGCAAGGGCCTGTCCGGCTACGGAGAATATTACTGGCGCGGCTTTCTGGATAAGGCAGGCGGCAACTACCTGGTTATCTTCGCCTTGCCGACCGTTTTTCACGAGGACGAGCGGTATTACGCCATGGGAGAGGGCGGATTTTGGAAGCGGGCTATTTACGCGGCTTCCCGTGTTCTCATCACGCCGGATTACCACGGGCACAATACCTTCAACGCTTCGGAGGTTTTCGGCCGCGGCATCTCGCAGGCGGTCTCCGCCGCGTACTACCCGAGCGCGGACCGCACCGCGGGTGCCCTGGCGGTCAAGTACGGATGGGCGATGGGGCGCGATGCCCTGACCAACGTGTTCCGCGAGTTCTGGCCGGACATCGCCACCCACGTGCTGCACCGCCATCCGTAACGCACCGCCGGAGGCTACAGCGGCACGGCATTCCGGCGCGTGTAATCTTCCACGGGGTTCTCCGGCGGCCCGATGTAGTGGAAGGCCTCGGCATACTGGAGGCCGTAGGGCCTTCCGGAATCCTGTTCGCGGGTGAGCAGAAACTGGCGGGCGTAGTTCCGGTTGGCGGCGTCGTCGGAGTCGCCCAGCACCGGAAGCTTGAGGTTGCGGCGGGCCAGGCTGGCGCGCAGCCGGGCGCCGTTGTCACCTGCCGGGCCCTGCGCCTTGTTGACCAGCATGGCGTCGATGCGCCGGTCGATGTAGGGAGTGATGTCCACCACCCGGTTCACCAACTGCGGGCCGCGGGCGAAATAGTATTTCTCGCGGACGCCGTGCGGCTGGAGTCCGGCCTCGAAGTGCTCGGGGTAATCCTTGCCCCCGCCGGCCATCCAGCAGGCGGCCTCCACACATTGGGCGGTGACGTAGTGGTCGGGATTCTCCTCGTAGTGTCCCCAGGGGTCGTAGCAGACCACGGTATCCACTTTCAGCAGGCGGAAGAGGAAGATCAGGCGGGAGCGCAGCTCGGGCTTGGAAATGCCGTCCATCTGGTGATTGCTGTAGTTCAGGCTGAAGCCTTTGCGGAAGCCCATGACACGCACCAGAGCGTCGTGGTCGCGCTCGTTGGCCATCACGGTTTCGGCGATGGTGCCGGGGCCGGCCATGTCGTCGTTGGTGATGCGGATGAGGTAGCCGGTGCAGCCTTCGTCGAGCAGCTTCAGCACGGTGCCGCCGGCGAAAAGCGGAATGTCGTCGCAGTGTGGCTGGATGGCGGCCAGCACCTTGCCCGCGCGCGGTTTGCCGGAGACCTTACGTTCCACCACCACGCCGGGCTCGGAAGAAGCGGGCTGGGCCGCGGCGCCGGCGAGGGCGGTTCCACCCGCGCCGGCAGCACTCAGAAAATGACGTCGGTTCATGCGCCCATGATACTTCCGGACGGGCGTCGTCCTGAAACAGAGATTCACCTGGGGAGGAGACAGCAGTCAGAAGACGGGAGTCAGAATGGCGGCCACTCCGGCTCCCGGCTTCCAGGGCGAGACTCGTGACTAGTTTTTGCTGTAGGTCCCCGTGGTATCAACGGTCGTGGTTTTCCCATTGGGCCCGGTGATGGTCTTCTGCTTGCTGAATTGGCCATTGCCGGCGTTGCCCGTAGTATCGATCGTCGTTGTTCTGCCGTTGGGTCCGGTAATGGTCTTGTCTTTGGTGAATTGCCCGTTGCCGTAGGTTCCGGTGGTGTCTACGGTCGCGGTCTTCCCATTGGGTCCGGTGATGGTCTTGTCCTTGGTGAACTGCCCGTTGCCGTAGGTTCCGGTGGTGTCTATGGTCGCGGTCTTCCCATTGGGTCCGGTGATAGTCTTGTCCTTGCTGAACTGACCGTTGCCATACGTTCCGGTGGTGTCGATAGTCGCGGTCTTCCCATTGGGTCCGGTGATGGTTTTGTCCTTGGTGAACTGGCCGTTGCCGTAGGTCCCCGCAGTGTCGATGGTCGAGGTCTTTCCATTCGGCCCGGTGATGGTTTTGTCCTTGGTGAACTGACCATTGCCGTACGTTCCAGTGGTATTGATCGCCGCCGTTCTCCCGTTGGGTCCGGTGATGGTCTTGTCCTTGCTGAATTGCCCGTTCCCGGCGCTGCCCGTGGTGTCGATGGTCGTCGTCCTGCCGTTGGGTCCGGTAATGGTCTTGTCCTTGGTGAATTGACCGTTACCATAGGTGCCTGCGGTGTTAACGGCGGTGCTCCTCCCATTGGGTCCGGTGATCGTCTTGTTTTTGCTGAATTGACCGTTGCCATAGGCGCCGTTGGATTGCACGGTTGCCTGACGTCCGTTGGGTCCTGTAATTGTCCTCTGGCGGGACCATTGGCCGCTTCGAGCGCGGCCTGCACGTCTGACCCGGCGGACCTGAGCTGGGGCAAGATCGGCTGTTACGACAATTGCCAGAAGGGCAATACCCAGATTCTTCGTCCAGCGTTTCATCCAGTAGAAGCCTCCGTCTTCTATAGAGTTAAACACGGGGCGGGCGGTCAGGGTTTCACAGGATTGGCGCTCACCAGTACGGAATGTGAAGCCGCCCTACGACCAACGCGGCTGATTGGTGAGGAAGCGCACGCAAGCCGCGGATCGGTGGTTTGCAGGCTTGCAGAAAGTAGTTTGACTCAATTCCCAGCGAGCGCGCGCCGTGTGATTTCCTCGACCGGCGCTAGGTCGTCGGTGAAGACTCTGGCTCCGGCGGGCAGCGGGGCATCGTCGATCTGTCCTTCCGCCTGTCTCGCCAGGCGCTGGATGGTCTGGTCGCCTGCGAACGCGGCGAACCGCGCGCGTACCGCTGCTTCCGAGGTCTCCCTGGAAAAAGCCAGGAGCATGTGGTTGCCGTAGCCAACCGATAGCGCCACCACAGCCGGAAACACCCGCTTCAGCGTCAGCACGGAGGAGGCGAGCAATTCCTGCCCCCGGCTGTTGTCAAACACGTTCATCATCAGCAGACCATCCGGCGACATGTGGGCTCGCACGGATTCAAAGAACTCCATGGTGACGAGGTAGAAGGGGATGTACGGCCCGCCCTGGTAGAGGTCCACGTGTACGAGATCGTACTTCTCCGTGTGCCGCGCCAGCCACGGACGCGCGTCCGCGATGTGGATGCGGAGCCTGCCGTCCCCGGAGTTTAGCGCAAAAAACCGGATGGCTGCTTCCACCACTTTGGGATCGATCTCCACCGCGTCAATCTCGATGGAGGGCGCTGTCCTGCGGGTGGATGCGATGGAGCCGCCGCCGCCCAGGCCAAGCACCAGCAGGCGCCGTGCCGGAGTCAACAGCGGCCCGAGGGCGAAGGCATCAAAGTAGTGGCCGGTCCATCCGGTGCGCTCGTCCCGGATGGTGTGCACGCCGCCATCGTCGTTCAGTTTGAGCAAGAGCCATTGGCCGTTGCGCACAACCCTCACCAGGTTGTAGGGAGACTCCACCGCCCACACGCTGTTCCGGGACCAGCCCGATTCCGGCACAAATCGCAGCAGCGCCACGATCAGGGCGAGGGCCAGCCCCGCAGAGGGTGCGCGCCGCACCAGTCCGGCCGCGGCGATGAGTGCTGTGAGGAGACAGATCGCGGCCAGCGCCCTGTGAGTGCCGAGGTGCGGCACCAGGAAGAAGCTGGTGGCGAGAATGCCGGCAATGCCACCGATGGTGGACACCGCGTACACTTTGCCCGCCGCCGATCCCACGCGTCCCGAATGCGCCAGCAGGCGAATCAGGTAGGGGCCGGCGGCCGCCGTGGCCGTCATGGGGGGCGCAAAAAGGACCAGGGCGGCCAGCGCCGCACCGGAAAAGTCTCCCCAATCCGCAAAGTAGCGAAGGATGGGCACCACGGCGAAAAGGATTCCAATCTGATAGGCCGCGCTGGCGAGGAGCAGGCCGTAGAGCGGCAGGTCTGTCCGGCTGCGGTCGGCAACCCAGCCGCCCGCGGCATAGCCCAGAGCCAGCGCGAGCATCACCACCGAGATCAGGCTGCCCCACAGATAGATGGAATATCCAAAGTAAGGGGCAAACAGCCGCAACGCCGCGAGTTCCTGCGCCATGATGGCCGCGCCGGTGAAAAATGGCGTGGCCAGCCACAACGCCAGCCGCGCACGGCCCGCATCTGCACGGGTAAGGGACCAATCCACAGCCGCGGACATCTCTTTCGGCGATGGGAGCGGTAAGAATGTATGCCTGGCAGGCTGTGTGACTATTGCACTAACTGCCCGGGCACGACGGCGATTACCTCTCCGGTGGTCAGGTCAAATGTCATGAGGCTGGACACGGTCGCCTTTGCGGTGCCCAAATTGACCATCGCCCGAATTGTGGTGGGTGTGGTTCCGGCCGGGGTGATGTACGGCAAAAGGAAGGTATGCCCTGCTTGGATCGACGGCGATTTCGAAGCCAGAACCGTACCGTTGCCCGCAACAATGGACACGCTGGCACTGACTGCCTGGCCGGAAATATTCGTAACCGCCAGCGTGGCCGTTTGGAGCGGCACAAGCTGCACGGCAGGCAGGTATTGCGTTTCGATCAGGGTAAAGGCCCTCAGCCGCACCACATAGCAAAGGCTCACGATCCCCGCCAGGGCGATCAGCGGAATCGCCTTCCATGAATTGCTCAGCTTTTTCATCGTTTCCTCCCTACTGTCCTTTGGCCGGAGTCAGGGGACTCGCGGATTCGGAGTTTTGGACAAAAGGACTCTCCCGCCGGACGGCTCCGACTTTCGGTTAGTAGGATGTTAGTCCCACAATTGCTGTTACTCCCACTACCCGGACCGGTTCTCTTCGTGGCGGACCGGAAAGAGGCCGTGAGCCTCGATTTCCATTTGGGGCATCCCAAATTGGGAAGAGTATACACCCAGATGTTTGCGTCTGCGCCGGTTTTTTTGCGCCGCATGCAGGGGGCGCAAATCATCTATAATCGGGGCCTCGGGAGGGGATGGTGCGATACCTGTGGGCGCTCTTGCTGATGATGCCCTGGCCGGCCGCGGGCGAGATTCGGGATGTGCTACCCAGCGAACGCATCTCGGCGCTGTTTGCCGGGGCGGGGGCGTCGCAGGTAGTGCACCAGCGGCCGAACTTCGCCATCGTGTTTCGCGTGGCGCGTGGCGCCGGGCCGGCGACCCGCCGCGCGGACGCCGATGAAGTCTGGCTGGTGCATGGCGGCAGCGCGGCGCTGACCCTGAACGGCAAGGCGTACCGGATCTCGGCAGGCGACCTGGTTTACGTGCCGCGCGGCGTGCCCAGCCGCGTGGAGGCGGGAGCCGGACCGCTCGAGATGATCGTGGTGCGGGTGTTTCCCGAGGGCGGCGCGCAGCCGCCGGCGCTGGGCGGCATCCTGGCCCCGCGGCGCATGCCGGACGTGGTGACCCGGGAGCAGATCCGCGAAACCCTGGCCACGCACGACCGCAACCAGCCGCTGCACGCGGGCCGCAATTTCACCATGAACTACGTGATCTACCCGGCGCATGCCGGGCCGTGGGAAGCGCACCGGGGCTGCGTGGACATCTACTTCCTGCAAATCGGGACCGCCGCCGCGCAATTGGGCGGCGAGATCTCGAATCCCAAAGAAGATCCGCCGGGAGAGATTCGCGGCAGCGGTGTCACGGGCGCGCGGTCCTACCGCATCGGGCCGGGCGACCTGGTGCTGATTCCGCGTAATACGGCCCACCACATGGACCCGGGCCCGGGAAAGCTGGGCTACCTGCTGCTGAAAATCTGGGCGGAGTAGCGCTCCTGGCTCAGGGCGCCGCGACCACGTGCTTGGGATTGCCGGACAGGAAGCTCCAGATGTTATCCACGGAGAGTTGCAGGCCGGCCTCCAGGGCTTCCGGCGTGACGCCCCCCGAATGCGGCGTGAGCACTACGTTCGGCAGCGTGGTGAAGGGGTGGCCGGGAGGCAGCGGTTCGGTCTCGAAGACGTCCAGCCCGGCGCCGGCGATGGCGCTGGAGCGGAGCGCCTCGAGCAGCGCGGCTTCGTCCACCAAGGCGCCGCGCGCGGTGTTCACCAGGATGGCGGTAGGCTTCAGCAGGGCCAGTTCCCGCGGCCCGAGGAAGCCCTTGGTTTGGGGCGAGAGCCGCAGGTGCAGGCTCACCACGTCGCTGGTGCGCAGCAGTTCGTTGCGGTCCACCAGGGTGAAGCCCAGGGCGGGATTGGGATGCATGGTCCAGGCGATCACGCGCATGCCGATGCCGGTGGCGATGCGGGCGAACTGCCGGCCGATGGCGCCCAGCCCGATGACGCCCAGCGTCTTGCCGTGCATCTGCGTGACTCCGCCGCGAGGCCATTGCCCCTGGCGGGTCTGCGCGTCGATCTGCGGAATCCGCCGCGCCACCGCCAGCATGAGCGCCAGGGAGTGCTCGGCGATGGAAACGGCCGAAACCCCCGGCGTATTGGTGACCGTGACGCCGTGGCGCGCGGCGGCCGCCAGGTCCACGTTGTCCGTGCCGGTGCCCCAGATGGATAAGAGGCGCAGGCCGGGGCACTGGCGAAACACGCTCTCGGTGAAGCGCACGGAGGAACGGATATTGATCACGATCTCGGCGCCGCGGATGCGCTCCAGGAGGGCCTCCTCGGTGCCGGGCAAGCTGTCGTAGTATTCCACCGGAATCTGGGCCAGCAGGCTGCGATAGGCCTGGCTGGGAGCCATCACGGGCGGGTCATCATCGGGAATCACGATTCGTGGCATAGGCGGCGAAAACAGGTCCGGCTCACATGACGGCGGCCGGCAGAATCAGGCGGATCACCAGGAAGGAGACCCAGGCGATGGCCGCGGAAGCTGGGATAGTGAGGATCCAGGCCCACACGATGTTGGTGGCGATGCCCCAGCGCACGGCCTTGAAGCGGTTGATGCTGCCCACCCCGGCGATGGAGCCGGCGATCACGTGGGTGGTCGAGACCGGCTGCTTGAGCCAGGTGGCGAACAGGATGGAGATGGCCGCGGCAGTCTCGGCGCAGAATCCGCTGCGCGGCTTCAGGCGCGTGAGCCGGCCTCCCATGGTGTGCACGATGCGCCATCCGCCGCTCAGCGTGCCCAGGGCGATGGCCGCGTGCGCCGCCAGAATCACCCACACGGGCACATGGAACTGGCCGCGCGGCAGAAAGCCCGAGGTGACCAGCACGCCGGTGATGATCCCCATGGTCTTCTGCGCGTCGTTGGTGCCGTGCGCGAAGCTGTAGAGGCCGGCCGAGATCAACTGCAGCTTGCGGAAATAGACGTCCATCTTCGAGGGCGTGGAATGCTGGAACATCCAATACACGGCGATCATGAGGCAGTAGGCCAGCACCAGGCCGATGATGGGCGCCACCACGATGAAGGCCACCGTGGTGGGCCACTGGCCCTTGATAAGGGCCTTGTAGCTGTTCACGAATCCCAGGCGGCAGGCGGCGTTGGCCAGCGCCGCGCCCGCGTATCCGCCGATTAGCGCGTGTGAGGAACTGGTGGGTAGCCCCCACCACCAGGTGATCAGGTCCCAGGCGATGGCGCCGAACAGGCCCGCCATGATCACGTAGGGCGTCACCAGGTTGAGGTCCACGAACCCCTTGCCCACGGTGGAGGCCACGCCGGTGCCGAACAGGAAAGCGGACACGAAATTGAAGAACGCCGCCCAGCACACCGCTTGAAAGGGCGTTAGCACCCGCGTGGCCACTACGGTGGCGATGGAGTTAGCCGCGTCGTGGAAACCGTTGAGGAAATCGAACGCCAGGGCCACCGTGATGATCAAAACGGCGAGCAGCAGGGGGGACATCGGCGTTAGCTGTTTTTCACCACGACGTTTTGCAGCACATCGGCCACATCTTCGCAGCTATCGATGGTGTTTTCCAGAAATTCGTAGATCTCTTTCAGCTTGATGAGGACGATGGGGTCCTTTTCCTGGTCGAACAGTTCGGCTACCGCGCGGCGGCCCAGCCGGTCGCCTTCGTTTTCCAGGCGGTTGATCTCGATGCAGTGCTCCATGAGCGGCTGGCTGGCCTCCAGGGCCTGAAACGCCTTGTGCAGCGCGGTGCTACAACTGCACACGATTTCCGACAGCGCCACCATGGGCTGCGGAATCACTTCCACCCGGTAAGCCACCATGCGGTGGATGGTGTCCTCGATGCCGTCCAGCACATCGTCGAGCTTGGAGGAGAGCGAATGAATGTCTTCGGGGTCCAGCGGAGTGATGAAGGTCTGGTTTAGACGAGTGTAGATCTCGTGGATGACCTCGTCGCCTTTGTGTTCGAGGTCGATGACCTGCTTGGCAATGGCGGGCAGTTGCGCCTTGCCGTTCTTCACGCCCTCGAGCAGCAGCTTGGAGGCCTCGGAGATGATTCCCACCTGTTTCAGGAACAGGCTGAAGAACTTCTCTTCGCGGGGGAGGAGTCTCATAGGAAACGGTGCGGATAGAAAAGCATTTTGTTTTGGAAACGGCCACACCGGGCCGGAAAGGCTGCTTTGTGTAACATGTTATTCTCGCACGTTGCGGCGGAGAATGCTTACGATTCGCGGAGGATGGGAAAGGCTTCGGGCGCCGCGGGGCGGCGGCCCTCGAGATCCAGGAAGCGGGTGTCCAGCAGGCGGCCGGTATCCAGGTTGCCCATGGCGGAGAGGATGTTTTCCTTCAGGTGCGGATATTCGCGCTCCAATTCCCGGAACATGTCGCGCAGGGAGCGGCGCACCGTGCCGGTGCGCTGAGAGCATCCGCAGGGCACCACCGGCGCGCCCAGGGATTCCGCGTAGGCGTGCGTGAGGTCTTCGGTGACGTACAGCAGCGGGCGGATGAGGCGGAACTCGCGGTCGCGGGAGTGAGTCACCGGAGGCAGGGCGCTCAGCCGTCCGGTGAACATAGTATTGCGCAGCAGGGCCTCGCAAAAATCGTCCGCCGTGTGGCCGAAGGCGATGACATTGGCGCGCAGGCCGCGGACCACTTCATAGACCGCCCGGCGGCGGTAGCGGCTGCACAGGTCGCAGCCGTGCTCGGGCTGCTCGTCGAGCAGGCGCAGAGAAGGCTCGTCGCGGAAATAGGTCCAGGCCACGCCGCGCCGCCGCAAGTATTCCCCCAGCGGCTCGATGGGGCGGAGAAACTTGCCCTGCTCGACCGTGAAGGCGCAGACCGAAAAATCCACGGGCGCGCGCCGGGCCAGCAGTAGCAGGGCTTCGAGCAATGTGAGGGAGTCCTTGCCGCCGGAGAGAGCCACGGCCACGCGGTCGCCGTCCCGGATCATTCTAAAGCGGTGAATCGCCTCCCCGACTTTGCGCAGAAGTGCTTTTTCGAGATCCACTAAGATGATTATAAATGGCTGGCCTTTCCGCGGCGCGCGTGCTCGCCTTTGACGTCCTGCTCGCCGTGGAACGGGGCGGATACGCCGCGGACCTGTTGGCCGCGCGGGCGGGCAGCCTGGACCACAGGGACGCCGGGCTGGCCTCGGAAATCGTCTTCGGCGCGCTGCGCTACCAGGCGCAGCTGGACTACCTCATCGGGCGCTATTCCGGAAAGTCGCGCCTGGATGCGGAAGTGCGCATTGCGCTGCGCATGGGGATTTACCAGATCCGCCACCTGGACCGCGTGCCGGCGCACGCGGCGGTGAACCAGAGCGTGGAACTGGTTTCGCGCGCCCGCAAGCGCTCGGCCAGGGGATTCGTCAACGCCGTGCTGCGCAAAGTAGACCGCGCGCCGGTGGCGTGGCCGGACCGCGCCACGGCTCTCTCGCATCCGGCGTGGCTGCTCGACCGCTGGCAGCGGCAGTTCGGAGAACGGCTGGCCGAGGAGATCGCCCGCGCCAACCTGGCGCCGCCGGAGACCTACGTTCATGTGCCGCCGGGCGGGAAAGTCGAGGGGCTGACGCTCGAGGCCACCGACATTCCCGGATGCTATTTGGCGCCGTTAGGCCAGACCGGCGGCTTCCGGATTCAGGACATCGGCTCGCAGTCCGTGGTGCCGCACCTGCGGCTGGGACCAGGCATGCGCTTCCTGGACCTCTGCGCCGCACCGGGCAACAAGACGGCGCAGGCGCTGGAGGCCGGCGTGTGGGCGCTGGCTTGTGACCGGCATCACCACCGGTTGGCAGGTCTCCGGCGGCTGGGCATCCCGCTGGTGGTGCTGGACGGCACCGCGCCTCTGCCGTTCGACGTCCGTTTCGAGCGTATCCTGGTGGACGCGCCCTGCTCGGGTACCGGCACGCTGGCGCGCAATCCGGAGATTAAGTGGCGCCTCCGGCCGGCGGACCTCGACGATCTCCAGCGGCGCCAGAAGGCGTTTCTGGCCCAGGCGCGAGCAGTGTTAGCCCCCGGTGGTATGCTGGTCTACTCCACTTGCTCGCTGGAGACCGAGGAAAACCAGCAGGTGGTGGCCTCCGTGCCTCCGGACTTGGTGGTGGAGACCGCGCAGAGGATTCCGGGCCGGGACCCTGGGGATGGCTTTTTCGTAGCTGTGATAAAATCGGATAAGCCTGCAAATGGTTGAAATTATTCCTTCAATCCTCGCTGCCGACTTCACGCGGCTGGGCGAGGAAATCGCGCGCGTGGAGCAGGGCGGAGCCACAGCGCTGCACCTGGACGTCATGGACGGGCATTTTGTGCCCAATCTCACCATCGGTCCGCCGGTGGTAGAATCCATCCGTAAAATCACCCGGATGACCCTGGACGTTCACCTGATGATCACCGATCCCGACAAGTATGCGCCGGTGTTCATTCAGGCGGGCGCCGACCGGGTGCTGGTGCACCAGGAGACTTGTCCGAATCTGGACAATACGCTGCGCACGATTCAGCAGGAAGGCGCGCTGGCCGGGGTGGTGTTAAATCCGGCCACGCCGGTTTCGCTGCTGGAGGAGGTGCTGGACCTGGCGGATTACGTGCTGATTATGAGCGTGAATCCGGGGTTCGGCGGACAGCAATTTCTTCCGCGGTCACTCGACAAGGTGCGCCGCCTGGACCAGATGCGGCGGGAGTTGCGGCTGGCCCTCCCGATCGAGATCGACGGCGGGGTCACCAAGGAAAACCTGGCGGACGTGGTGCGCGCGGGGTGTGACTGGATCGTCACAGGGTCCTCGGTTTTTCACACCCCGGACCCGGCCGCGGCGGTGACGGAGATGCGTCAGATTGCCAGCGAAGCGGAGGCCGTCCGTGTGTAGCGCTTCGCGGCGTCTTGGCGATGCAATTGCAGTTCTCGGGGGGTAACTTCACCAGGTAGGGTGGGATTGGCATGAATCTGGATCGACACGCCGTTCGTGAGGTGATCGTGCTGGCAGTTGCATTGGGACTGCTGAGCTCGTGCGGGCTTCGCCGGAAGAAGTACGAAAACCCCATCACCAAAAACACGCAGCAACCCGACAAGGTGCTGTTCGACAAAGCCATTGGCGATATCGAGCATAGCCGCTACGAAGTAGCCCGGCTCACCTTGCAGACGCTGATCAACACTTACGACACCAGCGAGTATCTGGCCAAGGCCAAGCTGGCCATCGCCGATAGCTGGTACCGCGAAGGCGGGGCTCACGGCATGGCCCAGGCGGAAGCCGAATACAAGGACTTCATCCTCTTCTATCCGACCATGGAAGAGGCGGCCGAGGCGCAGGAGAAAGTCTGCATGATCCACTACCGGCAGATGGAGAAGGCCGACCGCGACACCATGCACGCCCTGCGCGCGGAAGACGAGTGCCGCCAACTGCTGGTGCAGTTCCCCAACAGCAAGTTTGCGCCGCGGGCGCAGCAGTTGCTGCGCAATATCCAGGAGGTGCTGGCCGAGCACGAGTTCCGGGCCGGCTATTTCTATCACCACAAGGGCAGCTATCCGGCGGCGGCCAACCGCTTCGAGGGCCTGGTCACGCAGTATCCGCTCTACAGCGGCGCCGACGAGGCGCTGTGGCTGATGGCGGACTCCTACCAGCGCATGGGCGACCGTTTTGAGGACCGGGAGGCCTCGGCATTGTCGCGCATCGTGAAGGACTATCCGTTGAGCGACCATGCCGACGAAGCCAAACAGATGCTGGCGGCTATGAATCGGCCGGTACCGCAGGCCGATCCGGTGGCTGAGGCGCGCATGAAGTACGAGTTGGAGAACCGCGACAACGCCAGCGTGATGAGCCACTTCTGGGGAGCGTTTAAGAGGGGACCCGACACCCGCCTGGCAGCCAAGTCCGGCACGCCCACCATGGAAACCATGCGCCCGCCCATTCCGCTGAGTGTGCCGACAGCCGCGCAGGCGCCGCCGAGCGCTACGGGCACCACCGGCGTCAGCGCGGACGTCTCGGTTTCCACGGTGCAGGATTCCACGGCGCTCGATACCAAGCCGGATGCGCGCCAGAATCCGCCGGGCGCCCAGCCCCCCGCGGGTAGCACGCCCGCGGGAGGCACACCGCCCGCCACCGGTGCTTCTTCCGGCCAGGCCGGCGGGAGCCAGGCAAGCGCGGCTCCCCAGCCGCTGCCTTCCAACCATACCGGCAAGCCCCCCAAAAAGAAAAAGGAAAAAAAGCCCAAGAAGCAGCCGGATCAGCAGCAGAAATGAGCCGGATTCTGCTGGCGGACGACAGTTCCCATGCACAGCGCATGGGCGAGCAGATCCTGACCGGGGAGGGATTTGAAGTAGTGACGGTGAGTGACGGCGACTCGGCGCTGATCCGCTTGGAGGACGTAGACCCGGATCTGGTGCTGGCGGACATCGCCATGCCGGCGCGTTCGGGCTACGAGATTTGCCAGTACGTGAAGCTCAGCCCCCGCCACCGTCACGCCCGGGTGGTGCTCACCGCCGGCGTACAGGAAAAGGTGGATGCGGCGGAAGTGAACCGCGCCCGGGCCGATGGCGTGATCCACAAGCCCTTCGAAGCTTCGGTCCTGGTGGAGACGGTGCGGCCGCTCCTGGAGGCCGCTGTGCGCGAAAAGGGCGACCGGCCCGCCGCATCCCCAAAGGAGGCGGGGAGGGGAGAAGTACCCACGGTTCCGTTTGTGGCCGTGATCGACCCGGAACGTCTCAAGGCGGCCGTGACGCTGGCGCTGGATGCATCCATGGGAGGCATGATTGAGGAGATTACCCGGAGAGTGCTGGTGGCCCTGAGCGCCAAACCAGGTCCCCGTTGACGTATGCCTGATAACAGTTTCGACGTTGTTTCCAAGATTGAGCTGCCGGAGGTTTCCAATGCCGTGCAGCAGGCACTGAAAGAAATCCACACGCGCTACGACCTGAAGGACTCCAAATCCTCCATCGAACTCAACGAAAAGGAGCATAAGATCCTTCTGGCCAGCCAGGACGATTATAAACTGAAGGCGATAATTGAGGTCCTGGAAGGTAAGTTGGTGAAACGAAAGGTGCCGCTGAAAGGGCTGACGTACGGCTCGATCATTCCGGCGGCGGGCTCGACGGTGCGGCAGGAAATCTCGCTACAGCAGGGCATCCCCATCGAGAAAGCCCGCGAGATCGTGCGCAGCATCAAGGACAGCAAGCTGAAGGTGCAGGCTTCCATTCAGGGTGATTTGGTGCGGGTGAGCGGGCGGGACCGCGACACCCTCCAGATGGTGATCAAGCTGCTCCGCGACACCGATTACGGCATCGACATGCAGTTCACCAACTACCGGACCAACTAGGCAGTGGCGCGGCGTATCGAATCGCACCTGTTGGACGGCCCAGCCGGGCCGCTGGAGGCCCTGTTGGAGGAACCGGACGACCGGGAGCCGGTGGAGGCCGCCGTGGTCTGCCATCCGCACCCGCTCTACGGGGGCACCATGCTGAACAAAGTGGTCTACCGGCTGGCACGGGGCCTGCGGAAATCCGGATCGGTGGTACTGCGTTTCAACTTTCGCGGAGTAGGCCGCAGCGCGGGCGAACATGCGCACGGGGTGGGCGAGGTGGAAGATGCGCGGGCAGCCTTAGCCTGGCTGCGAGCTCGCTATCCCCGGCTGCCGTACTCCCTGGGCGGTTTTTCGTTCGGCTCGCGTGTGATCCTGCGCCTGGGCTGCGAGTCAGGAGGCGCCGCGCGGCTGATCGCCGCCGGCTTCCCGACCCGGGGAGGAGACTGGCGCTATCTGGAAACCTGTCCGGCGCGTAAGTTCTTTATTCAGAGCACTCACGACGAACACGGACCGCGTCCGGAGATGGAGTCGGTGTATGCCCGCATCGCGGACCCGAAACGGCTGATCTGGGTGAACGCCCGCGACCACTTTTTCGCCGGGGCGCTGGAACATCTGGAAGAAGAAGTAGCGGGGCTGGAACGTTAAACCGCGGCGGACTGGCGCAGGGCGCGTTCGGCGCGGCGGCTGGCGCGAATCCCAATCAGCTCCGCGACCTTCGCCAGGAGGTTGCTCAACTCGCTGGCGTTGACCGAAACCCAGTGCTCGCGTTTCACACCAGACCGCAAGGCCTTGTGGTCATGATAGGCAGTGACCACGGCGGTTGCGGGCCGATAGTCTTTCAACCGTGCGTAGCTTAACACTCCCCGGCCGATCTCCGGCGCTTCCAACTCCATGTCGCTAAGCACCAGCTCATATTGGCGCTCGTCGAGTTTAGCGAGCGCCTCCGGCACGGATGCGGCCACATCTACGGCGTAACCACCGGCCCTTAGAATCGTTTGTAGCGTTAACCGGGAGGCCAGTTCATCCTGAACGATCAATACCCGGGCCATATCGAGGCGGCGCGTCCGACTGGCCCGCTCTGGCTGTAGCCTTGCAGTAGGCATTCCGTCTGGTTCTACTGTAACCGAAAACGACCTGAAATTCACGCGAAATTTTCGGGCGAAGGGACACGGGCAGGCCGGCATGTGCCATTTAAGACAAACGAAATGAGCCGGTTGCGTGGTGTTACGGGGTCTCGGGTCCGCTTTTCCCGAAAACCCGATCGAAGATGCGGTCTACGTTCCGGAGCTGGCGCTCGAGCGAGAACGCCTCGGCGATTTGCGCGGGACTGAGCGCGGCGCGGATCTCGGGATCGGCTTCGATGGCGGCGCGGAAATCGGATTCCTCTTCCCAGGCGCGCATGGCATGAGACTGCACTACCCGATAGGCCTGCTCACGCAACATGCCGGCGGCGGCCAGGTCCAGGAGAAGCTGGCCGGAGTAGACCAGGCCGCGGGTCATTTCGAGATTGCGGCGCATGCGCTCGGGATAGACCAGCAGGGTATCGACGAGACGTATGGTTTTATCCAACAGGTAATCGGCGAGGATGGTGGAATCGGGAAGGATGACGCGCTCGACCGAAGAGTGCGAGATATCCCGCTCGTGCCAGAGGGCAATATCTTCGAAGGCCGCTTGCAGGTTGGCGCGCACCACGCGCGCCAAGCCGCAGATCTGCTCGCAGGTGACTGGATTGCGCTTGTGCGGCATGGCTGAGCTGCCCTTTTGCCCGCGGGCGAAATATTCCTCGGCCTCCCGGACTTCTGTGCGCTGCAAGTGGCGGACTTCGAGCGCGATTTTTTCGCAAGTGGCGGCCACCAGGGCCAGCGCGCAAATGAACTGCGCGTGGCGGTCGCGCTGGATCACTTGGGAGGAGACGGGCGCGGGCTTGAGACCCAGGCGGGCGCAGATGTGTTCTTCAGCTTCCGGGCCGATGTGGGCGAAGGTGCCCACGGCGCCGGAGATCTTGCCCACGCGCAGCGCTTCCGCGGCTGCGTCCAGGCGCTCCAGGTTGCGGCCGGTTTCTTCATACCAGATGGCCAGCTTGAGACCGAAGGTGATGGGTTCGGCGTGAACGCCGTGGGTGCGGCCGATCTGCACGGTGTGGCGAAATTCCAGGGCGCGCCGGCGCAGCACGCCGTGCAACCGCACCAGGCCGTCCCGGAGGATGCGGCAAGCCTGGCGGATCTGCAGCGCCTGGGCGGTGTCCACCACGTCGTTGGAGGTGAGGCCATAGTGCAGCCAGCGGGAGGCTTCGGCGTGGCCGGCAGCCTTCATTGTTTCGGCCACGGCGGTGGTGAAAGCGATGACATCGTGCTTCACCTCTTTTTCGATTTCCAGGATGCGGGCGGCATCGAAGCCGGCGTGCGCGCGCAGAAGGCGGGCTGCCTCCGCCGGCACGCTGCCCAATTCGGCCAGGGCCTCGGAGGCTGCCAGCTCGACTTCGAGCCACTGTTGAAATTTGTTCTGGTCGCTCCAGATGCGGCCCATTTCGGGCCGGGTGTATCGCGGAATCATAAGTTGTTCAGTACTCGAAAACTCCGGTGGGCTGTTTTTGGCTGGCGATCTCGAAGCGCGTGGGGAGCCCGCGCCGGCCGAGCGCTTCGGTGGCCATCATGCGCACGATTTCCGGGTGGTTGTTCTGTTCGCTGAGGTGCCCCAGGATGAGGTGGCCGGTCGAGGCATCGAAATCGTGGAGCAGGAAATCGCGCATGCTGTCGTTGGAGAGGTGGCCCACGCGGCTCATCACGCGCTGCTTGACCGACCAGGGATAAGGGCCCACCTTGAGCATCTCCAGATCGTGATTGGATTCGAGCAGCAACATGTGGGCGCCGCGCAGGTGATACTTCACGGACTCGGTAAGATAGCCCAAATCGGTCGCGACGGCGATTTTTAATCCCTGGGTCTGAAAGCAGAAGCCCACCGGATCGGCGGCATCATGCGGGATGGTGAAACTCTGCACCTCGATATCGCCCACGGGGAAACGCGCGCCCGCCTGGAAGGTTTCGAGCGGCGGCGGATGGCCGTTCCAGTCGATGGCGGCGGCGGTGCGGTGCGTAAAGAAGACGGGCGCCTTCACGTTGCGGTGGGCCAGATACCGCGCCAGGCGGGTGAGCCCGGCAATGTGATCGGAGTGCTCGTGGGTGACGACGATGGCGCTCAAGGTTTCGGGCTGTTCGCCGATGGCGGCCAGGCGGCGCGTCAGTTCACGCAGGCTCAGGCCGGCATCCACGAGGATCCGGGTTGTGGCGGTGGCCAGCAGGGCGGCGTTGCCGGAACTGCCGCTGGCCAGCACGCAGAACTTGACGATGGGAGGCCTCCAGGAACCGCAGCGGAACGGCCCACGCCGGTCCACAAGCCTCAGGATACAACACGAGGCAGGGCGGTGTTAGGCTGGAACCGATGAAAGTCGCGCGAATCTATCAACACGGCGGGCCGGAAGTGCTGGTGTACGAGGAGGCTCCGGAGCCGCGCATCAAAGCGAACCAGGTTCTGCTGCGTGTACGCGCCTGCGCGCTGAATCACCTGGACCTGTGGGTGCGGGGCGGGATCCCCGGCATGACCTTTTCCATGCCGCACATCCTGGGCAGCGACATCGCCGGCGAGGTGGTGGCTGCCGGCGAGTTGTGCGAGAGGGTGAAGCCCGGGATGCGGGTGCTGCTCTCGCCGGGTCTGAGCTGCCGGCAATGCGAGGCGTGCCTTTCCGGGCGGGACAATTTCTGCCGGCGGTTCACCATGTTCGGCTACGGCGTGGACGGCGGCAACGCGGAACTGCTGGCGGCGCCCGAGTATACGGTGATTCCCATTCCGGACGATTTGGCGTTTGAAGAAGCCGCCGCCGCGCCCCTGGTTTCGCTGACGGCGTGGCACATGCTGATGAGCCGCGCGCAGTTGCAGCCGGGCGAAGATGTGCTGGTGCTGGCCGCCTCGAGCGGCGTGGGCTCGATGGCGATCCAGATCGCCAAGCTGTTCCAGTGCCGGGTGATCGCTACCGCGGGCGGCGAGGTCAAGCTGGCCCGGGCCAAGGAACTCGGCGCCGACCACGTGATCGATCACTACCGCGAAAACATCTCCGCCGAGGTCAAGAAATTCACCGGCAAACGCGGCGTGGACGTGGTGGTGGAGCACGTAGGCACAGCTACCTGGGCCAAGAGCCTGGAGTCGCTGGCCGCGGGCGGCCGCCTGGTGACCTGCGGCGCTACTACGGGCTATGACGCCAAGGTGGATCTGCGCTTTCTGTTCAACCGGCAGTTTTCTCTGCTGGGCTCCTTCATGGGCAGCATGGGAGAGCTGCACCAGGTGCTGAAATTCGTGTTCCGCAAGCAGATCCGCCCGGTAGTGGACCGCGTGTACCCGCTCGGCGAGATTCGCGCGGCGCACCAGCGCCTGGAGCAGAAGGAGCAATTCGGCAAGGTGGTAGTCACGCCGTAGAGCCGGGCTGCTATTGTAAAAATAGCGGCGCGTTGTGACGGAGAAGCATCCCTCGTTTGTCTTTTACGATCCGACCGGGCGGCGCTGGGCGCGCTTTCGCCGGGCGGTGCAGACGGCGGGGATTTTCTTCGTAGTGGGGCTTTTCCTCGTGGTCCTGACGGTAGGGGTGAGCCCGCAACTGCCGGCCCTGGGCTTCAGCCCGGTGCAGTCGCTTTCCAGCTTCCAGGACGTGCGCCGGATCATCTCCGGGGAGCGGGCGGTGAAGAACGTGCCGTTCCGTATGCGCCGCGCCGCCAAGAATCTGAAATACGTGCGGTCGGCTTCTCCACTGATCCACCCACGGCAGGCGGCGCGTGCCGGGGCGGGCCAGCCGATCGTGTTCGGCTACTACGTCAACTGGGACCCGTCCAGCATCGTCTCCCTGCGCCTCAACCTGGCCCACCTCACGCACCTGGTGCCGGAGTGGCTGATCCTCCAGAACCGGCGGGGGGACCTGGACGACCAGTCCGATCCGGTGGTGATCGAGATTGCGAAGCAGGTGAAACTGCCCATCCTGGCTCTGGTGACTAATTTTCGGGACGGCTGGCAGGCGGGCGACGTGCAGCACATCCTGCGCAACCGGGAGGCCCGCGAGAACCTGATCGACAACATCTACAGCAACCTCACCGAGCACCACTTTGCAGGCGTGAATATCGACTTCGAGCAGCTCTCCCGCCGCGACCGGGACGACCTGGTGGCGTTTATGGCAGAGTTGCGCGCCCGGCTGCAACCTGCCGGGCTGCTGGTGACCGAGAGCGTGCCGCCCGACGATCCGGCCTATGATCTGAAGCGCCTGGCGACCCTCATCGACTACCTGGTGCCGATGGTCTACGACGAGCACTATCAGTCCGGGCCGCCCGGTCCGGTGGCGTCCGAGGACTGGTTCCAGGGGCAGTTGGACCGGCTGGCCAAGATTGTGCCGCCGGAGAAAACCGTGATCGGGCTGGGCGCCTACGGCTATGACTGGGTGATCGGCGGCTCGGGAGGCGCCGAAGCGGTGTTCGGCGACGTGATGAGTGCGGCTTCGCTGCGCAAAGGGTCGGTGCAGTGGGACGCGGACGCTGAGAATCCGGTGCTCCGCTATCGGGACGAAGCGGGGCAGCACGAAGTCTGGTTTTTGGACGCGGTGACCGGGTTGAACCACGTGATCGACGTCTCCGACGGAGGCTTCCGGGGCGTGGGGGTGTGGCGCCTGGGGGCCGAAGATCCCGGCTTGTGGACCGTGCTCAAGCCGGAAGCCTGGCCGGACGACAATTACGATCCGGGGCAGTTGGCGGCGCTGACGGCGACGCGCTCGGTGATCCGCACGGGCGATGGCGACATCCTGCGGATCACGGAGACGCCGCACGACGGCCGCCGCTCCGTAAAACGGGATGAAGACGGAGACTACGAGGAGAGGTACGAGGCGCTACCTTCCTACTACGTGGTGGAGAACAGCCGGCGGGTTCCCAAGACGCTGGCGCTGAGTTTCGACGACGGTCCCGATCCGCGCTTCACGCCGCAGGTTCTGGACGTGCTGAAGAGCCGCGGGGTGCGTGCTACGTTTTTCGTGATCGGGGTCAACGCGGAGCAGAATCCCGCGCTGCTGAAGCGCGCCTGGGACGAGGGCCACGAGATCGGCAACCACACCTACTCGCACCCCAACGTCGCGGCGGCTTCCGAGGAACGCAGCCGGCTGGAGCTGAGCACCACGCTGCGCATCATCGAGAACGCCGTGGGGCGCGCCACCACGCTGTTCCGGCCGCCCTATAACGCGGACAGCGAGCCGCAGACGCCGGCCGAGATCATTCCCATTTATCGCGCGCAGCAGGCCGGCTACATGGTCATCGGCGAGCGGATTGACCCGCGCGACTGGGACCGCAACGTGACGGCGCAGAAGATCGTGGACGAGGTGGAGAGCGAGAAGGACAGCGGCAACATCATCCTGCTGCACGACGCAGGCGGCGACCGCTCGGCCACGGTGGAGGCGCTGCCGCGCATCATCGACGATCTGCGAAATCAGGGCTACCGCTTCGTGACGGTGAGCGAGCTGATCGGCAAGGCCCGCGACGAGGTGATGCCCGTGCCGGGCGAAGCCGAGATGCGGCTGGCGCGCATCGAAGGCGAAGCTTTCGGCGCCCAGAGCAACGTGAAGAAGGTGATCGGAATTCTGTTCCTATGGGCGATCTACCTGACGTTGATGCGCTCGCTGGCGTTCGGCTCGCTGGCGGTGATCCAGAAGCAGCGCGCGCGGCGGCGGCGATTCGATGCGGGCTGGCAGCCGCCGGTCTCCGTGGTGATCGCGGCCTACAACGAAGAGAAGGTGATCGCGCGCACGGTGCGCTCCGTGCTCGAGAACGGTTATCCGGGCGTGGAGGTGGTGGTGGTGGACGACGGCTCCACGGACGGCACGCTGGCCCTGCTGCGCGAGCACTTCGGCCGGGATGCGCGGGTGCGCGTGCTCGCGCAGGCCAACCGCGGCAAATCGGCGGCGCTGAACTACGCCATCGCGCACGCCTCGCGGGATATCCTGATCGCGCTCGACGCGGACACGATTTTCCGCCCGGGCACCATCGGGAAGCTGGTGCGGCATTTTGCCGACCCGCGCATCGGCGCGGTTTCCGGCAACGCGCGCGTGGGCAACCGGAACAAGTGGATCACGCGCTTTCAGTCGATCGAATACATCTACGGCTTCAACCTGGACCGGCGCGCGCTGGACCTGCTGAACGCCATCACGGTGGTACCGGGAGCGGTGGGGGCGTGGCGCAAGGATCTGGTGCTGAAGCTGGGCGGCTTTGGGCACGACACGCTGGCCGAAGACACGGACCTGACGCTGGCCATCCGGCGCGAGGGCCATACCATCCGGTATGACGAGGAAGCCGTGGCCTACACGGAGGCTCCCGAGGATACGCGCAGCCTGGCCAAGCAGCGCTTCCGCTGGGCCTTCGGGACACTGCAAGCCGCCTGGAAACATCGCGACGCCCTGTTCGTGCCGAAGTACGGGTCGCTGGGCTGGGTAGCGCTGCCCAGCATCTGGGTATTTCAAGTGCTGCTTTCGGCCATCTCGCCGCTGGCCGAACTGGCCATGGTGCTGGCGCTCGTGGCGGGCAACTGGCGCATCGTGCTGGCGTTTTACCTGGGCTTCTTCGTGCTGGAACTGCTGACGGGGCTGCTGGCGTACGCCCTGGAGGGCGAGAAGCCCTGGGACCTGGCACTGCTGTTCTTCCAGCGCGTCTACTATCGCGAGCTCATGTACTACGTGCTGGCCAAGTCGCTGCTTTTCGCCATGAAGGGGCGGCTGGTGGGCTGGGGCAAGCTGGAGCGCCGCGCCACTGTGCACGGGTAGGTTGGAGGGGGCCGCGGGCGGGTAGAATGAAATCAAATGCTCACGCGGCTTTACCTGGATAATTTCCGCTGTTTTGTCAACTTCGAGCACAGGCCCGCTCGAAGGGAGCTGATCCTGGGCCGGAACGGATCGGGCAAGTCGTCCTTCCTTGATGCTCTACTGTTCTTACGGCAGTTCATCGCGAAGGGCGACGTGTTTGACGACTTCTTTGTCCTGAGCCAGCGGACACGATGGCTGAACCAACCGCAACAGACCTGCGAACTCGAAGCGGAGTTAGACGGCGCGCAATACATCTATCACCTCACGATCGAACCCTGGGGAGACCCGCCGCGGCCGCGTGTCTATTCCGAGACAGTTCGCTGTAACGGGAAGCCGATCTTTGAGTTCAATACCGGCGAAGTGCATCTTTACAATGACCGGTCCGAGCACAAGGTCACCTACGAGTTCGACTGGCATCGTTCGGCCCTGGCAACGATCATTCCGAGGAAGGACAACCAAACGCTCAGCCGATTCAAGGCATGGCTCGCCGGTCTGTTTTGCTTTCGGATCAACCCGTTTGCGATGGGATCTCGAGCGGAGGGTGAGGACCTCTATCCTAAGGTCGATCTCTCAAACATCGCCGCATGGTACCGGCACCTCGTGCAGGCGTATCCCCAGCAAAATGCTGCCCTGCTCGAAAGCTTGCGCGCATCCCTGGATGGTTTCACTTTTCTGCAACTAGAACCAGCGGGAGAAAATGTGCGGCTGCTGACCGCTGAATTTAGTCAGGGCCAGAGCGGGGGAAAGGCCAGCAAATTCTCTTTCAACGAGTTGTCCGATGGCCAGCGGTGCCTGATCTGTCTGTACACCATTTTGCATTTCGTCCTGGCCAGGGGAAGTACAGTTGTTCTCGACGAGCCCGACAACTTTGTTTCTCTCCGCGAGATTCAGCCGTGGCTGATGGCGGTGACCGACGCTGTCGAAAGTGGCCAGGGACAAATCCTCCTCATTTCGCACCACCCGGAATTCATCAATCAATGGGCTCCAAGAAACGGCGTGCAATTCCTTCGCGATGGAATTGGGCCGGTCCGCGTGGAGCGGTTTCATGGAGATCCTGACAGCCCACTATCCCCCTCTGAACTCGTAGCTCGGGGATGGGAGCGTGAATAGGCCCTCGCAGGTGGCAGTCCTTGCCGAGGACGAGCGGCACCAAGGGTTTGTTCGAAGGTATCTTTACCGCCTGGGGTACTCCGGGCACGACCTCTACCCCGACCCCCTGCCCAGCGGGAGGGGATGCGGGGAACAGTGGGTTCGGGAACGCTATGCGACGGCCGTCGGCACGTATCGAGCGAGGTCGAAGCACGCCAGGACGGCACTTATTGTAGCGATTGATGCCGACAAGGCAGGGCTGGGGCAACGCCGCCGGCAATTCTCCGGCTTACCCCGACGCGGCGATGACGAACGGATCGTTCACCTGATTCCGAAGCGGAATATCGAGACCTGGATTCTGTGCCTGAGCGGCAGGCAGGTGGATGAGGAGACGGACTACAGCCGAGATGCCGCTGTCGATGATTTCATCGCGACTGCCGCTGATCGTTTTTTCGAATGGAGTCGCACCAACGCCCCAATTCCGGGGTCCTGCATTCCGTCGCTATCGGCGGCGATCCCAGAGATCAGACGGCTTGATCTCTAGCCTGCGGCTGCTTTCACCGCGACCCATCGCCGCTCCTGGAGGCCACCTGCCGGAATATCTGCATCCTTTCTTCGGCTGGTGAATCCCATAGACCGTCGGAATTTTCATCATTGGGGGATTGCACCGTGGGCAGGCTACAGGGGAAACGGGCTCTCATCACCGGCGGGACCAGCGGCATCGGCCTCGAAACCGCGCACCAGTTCTTGAACGAGGGCGCCCGCGTGGCGGTCACCGGCAAGAATCCGGCGACGCTCGAAAGCGCCCGTAAAGAACTCGGGCCCGACGTGCTGATTATTCCCTCGGACGCCGGCGAGGCAGGCGCGCAGAAGAAGGTTGCGGAAACGCTTCGGCAGTCTTTCGGCGGGCTCGATGTCCTGTTCCTCAATGCCGGAATCGCCGAGCTCAGACCTGTGGAGCAGTGGGATGAAAACGCTTTTGACCGCTCCTTCGCGGTCAACGTGAAAGGGCCGTATTTCCTGGTGCAGGCCCTATTGCCGGCGCTGGCGAACCCGGCTTCCATCGTGCTGAACGCCTCGGTGAACGCGCACATAGGGATGCCGAATACGAGCGTTTACGGAGCCAGCAAGGCCGCACTGCTTTCGCTGGTCCGCACCCTCTCGGGCGAGTTGATCTCGCGCGGCATCCGGGTGAACGCCATCAGCCCCGGTCCCATCTCGACCCCCCTGTACGGCAAGCTCGGCTTGTCGGAAGCCGATCTGGGGTCCGTGGCCGCCGCCATCCAGAGCCAGGTCCCGGCGGGGCGCTTCGGAAAACCCAGCGAGATTGCCCGCGCCGTAGTTTTTCTCGCCTCGGACGAATCGGCGTTCATGGCGGGCAGCGAGGTCCTGATCGACGGCGGGATGAGTAACCTGTGAGGCGCCCATGAATGCCCTGTGTGTCGCCGATGCCACGCAGAAGCCGGTCCTGGTCGAGAAGGAGATTCCCAGGCCGAAGCCGCGCCCGGGCGAGGTGCTGGTTCGCGTGCACGCGGCGGGCGTCACACCGACGGAACTGGCCTGGTATCCGAACTCGCACACCAGAAACGGCGACGCGCGCAGGGACGCCGTGCCGGCCCACGAGTTTTCCGGAGAGATTGCGGAACTCGGCGAGGGGGTGCTGGGGCTTTCCGCCGGGCAGGAGATCTTCGGCATGAACGACTGGTTCGCGGACGGAGCGCTGGCCGATTATTGCGTCACTCAACCGGCGTGGATTGCTCCGAAGCCGCTTGGTCTGAGCCATTCGGAGGCCGCCTCCACGCCGATTGGAGCGCTGACCGCGTGGCAGGGGCTGATCGACCGCGCGAAACTGCGGGCGGGGGAGCATGTCCTGGTCCATGGCGGAGCGGGAGCCGTGGGGGTCTTCGCGATCCAGTTGGCGCGCCTGCGCGAGGCGCGCGTGACCGCCACCGTTTCGGCCCGGCATATCGGATTCGCCAAAGAGCTGGGCGCGGACCAGGTGATCGACTACCGGACCGCCCGTTTCGAAAACGAGGTGCGGGATGTGGATGTGGTCTTCGACGCCGTGGGAGGTGAGACGCTGCGGCGGTCGTGGAGCGTTCTCAAGCCCGGCGGGCGGATGATCACGATCGCGGCCGGCGGCGAAATCGCGCAAGAGGAACGCGTCAAAGAGGCCTTCTTCATCGTCGAGCCGGACCGGGAACAACTCCTCGAGATTGGGCGGCTTCTGGACGCGGGAAAACTGCGGCCGTTTGTGGACGCGGTAGTGCCGCTTTCACGCGCTGCGGAGGCGTATGCGGGCACCGTCGAGCGGGCCGGGCGTGGAAAGTTGGTGGTGACCGTTCTGAGATAAATGCGCGTTTATGAACAATTAATTCCCACGAATTGAGTGAATACGAACGAAACATTGAAAAATTCCATTGGATTTATCTTTATTCGGCTCCGCGAGGGAAGATATAATTCAACGCATGACTCCTCGGAACCAACAAGCGTGCGGCAGAGTGAATCGAAGACTGGGATGCTGGGCGGGGCTGGCGGCGTTCCTTCTATTCGCGGCAGCGCCGGCGTCGCAAGCCAGTGACATTTTCGGCACCTTCGACATGGTGTACACTTCTACCGGTTCGGCGGCGGCCAGCGGCCAGATCGTGCTGGACGAAACGCTGTTGCCGAATCCCGGGAATACCTCCAGCCTGAGTGTGATTCAGTCCCTGACGCTTACGGTTTCCGGCGCGAGTTCCGGGAATGGCACGTTCACGCTTAGTGATTTTGGGAGTTTCGCCTGGAATACGGGCGGCGGCACGCTGAATCTGTCGACCAATCTGGTGGGCCAGACCGTGGGCGCTTCGCATTGGGGCCCCGTGGGCGTGGGCGACTTCAATTTCTTTAATAGCATTAGCAGCCCCAGCGCGCCCAACGGAGTTGGCCCCTTCACGCTGGGAACCAACGGCGGCGCCGGGGATATCCTGACGCTGAGTTCGTTGACACCGGCTGTCGTTCCCGAACCCTCCACTTGGAGCCTGATGCTGGCTGGAGTGTTAGGTGTAGTCTGGTTCCAGCGGCGCCGCCGGTATTCGCGATAACGATCCTTTCCGGGGATCACGCGGCGTAAAGGAAGTCTTCGATCGCGTCGATCTGCCGGGCTGCGTCCTGATAGCCGATATCGACCAGCGCGCTGGTGTACGGCGAAGTGAACAGCAGGTAGCTCATCAGATCCGCGGACGAAGCCGCATCCCGCCCCAGGCTGTTCACGAAGTACCGGATCAGGTACGGCATGTCGAGGCGGTGCTGCATGGCCACTTCGGACAAAGGCACCGACGGCGTGATCAGAAACGAGCGCAACGGGAGCATTCGTTCGCAACCTTCCAGGCCGGGCTGACCGATCTGCCCGGCGCCCAGAAGCTGGTTCAGGCGCTGGAGGTGCTCGATATCGGTAGAAAGATGGTCCAGAAACATGACGTCGAAGAGGACTCCCATCATTTCAGCCAGGGAGGGCTCGGTCTGACGAGTATTTTCGCTCTCACGTTCCGGGCTCTCTCCGCGAACGCCGATGGCCAGGATCTTATGGGCGCCCAGGCGGATGGCGGGACTGAGGGGCTGTTGCAGCCGGATACATCCATCGCCGAAAAACGCCGTGCCGCGCGCGGTGCGCAGTTTCACCGGTTGAAAGACCAGCGGAATGGCTGCCGAGGCGCAGATGTGGTCAACGGTGATTTTCGTGGCCAGCGTGACCCGGCGGCTTCGGTTCCAGATGGGATGGCCTCTCTTGCCTTGAATGAACAGATAGCTTCGCCCGGAGTTGTAATTGGTCGCGGAGATGGCCAGGGCGTAGAGGCAGCCCTGCTTGATATTGGCCTGGATCCGGTCGCAGTCCAGGTGCCGGTTGAGAAAAGCCCGCAAAGGGCGGGCATCCAGAAGGGAGTGGGCGTTGCCGCCCCCCACCACCCCTCCGAAAGAGAGATCCAGGATCCACGTCACGGAATTGCGCGCTTGCGACAGGACATCGCACCGGAAAATGTCGGACGGCTGAAGGCTGGACCAGAGCTGCGCGGTGACCTCGGTGGCGGCGGCGAAATCGTCGCTGCCCGCGGCAATCGCCGACCCGTTCACGGCTCCGGCCGAGGCGCCCCCAATGATCGGAAAGGGGTTGCCCTGCGCCCGGACACGGGGGATCTCGCCGATGCGCTTGAGCACTCCGGCTTGATAGGCGCCCCGGGCGCCGCCGCCTGTCATTACCAGACCGAGCATAGTTACAGATCTCTTTCCCCTAAATTGTAATATGGCCGCGCGGCTACACGCGGGTGCGGAACCACTGCTGCACCTTGGCGATGCCTTGCGCGTCCTTGGGAAAAGATGGCTTGACGGCCATCAGCCGCCAGAAATCCTCTTCGTGTTCGAGCGCCTGAATCTGGGGGCGCTCGCGCGCCAGGGCGGCGGCCCGCTCCGCACGCGCCTTCTGCTGATCCCCGGAATCCAGGTTGGTGCGGTACGTGGTGCTGATCTCCTGCAGGCGCGCGATGAGCGACGCGTCGGCCAGCAGGGCCGCGAAGAGGCCGGAATAGCGGTAATTCACGATTTGCAGCTTGATGACGATGTCCAGGTCGCGCGGGTTCGGCGGCGCTGCGACGCCGGCCAGCGCGGCCAGGTGAAACTGCACCGCCAGGGTGTTCATGAAGCGCTTCACCCGGCGCGGATTGGTGCCCAGCCCGGCGATGATCAGGCGCTTCTGCGGGTCGTCCAGGGCGAACGGGAGTTGGAAGGCGTCCATGATCTCCAAGGCGTCTCCGCGCGAGAGGGTAGCCACGTCGTAGGAGACCGAGATGGTCTTTTCGATGTATTCATCGGGATCGATGAGGGACTGGCCGGCGGCCGCGGCGCCCGGGGCGGCATAGCGGACGGCCAGCCCTTTGCGGATCACCTCGCGGTCCAGCGCCACCACGAAGCGGCAGCCGGGGGCGTCCAGAAACAGCTTGATGGCTTCGAAAATCTGCAAGGCGGCTTCGGGGAGGCAGCGGTCCAGGTCGTCGATGAACACAAAGACTCCGTGCCCGGCCGCGGACAGGGTCTTCATGAGGTCCTGGAACTTCCCCAGGAATTGCTCGATGGATTCCACCTGCACGACCTGCCGCTCCACGGTCTTGCGCTCCAGCACGGAGGCGATCTTTTCCACGCGGTCGTGATCCAGCACGGCTCCTCCGTCCCCGTCTTCATCGCCGCCGCCCAGGAAAATCCGGCCGAACCAGCCGGTGGAGGACTTGAGGGCCTTGCCCACGAAATCCAGCTTCACGATGGAGAGCAGCATGCTGATCAACTCGACGATCAGAGTGCGCCAGTTGAGCTTCCAGGGGCCTTTTTCCTCCACGGTGAAGGCCCGGTACAGGGACTCTTCCAGTTCGGTGAGCTTTTTGGCGTCGCCGCCGCTGTCCTTCAACCGGGCGACTACGTGCAGAATCAAGGCGCGCCAGAGCGCTTCCCGGTCCTGAAACTTCCAGGCGTTGAACCAGATTACGGTGCTATGGAGGCCGCGCGCGGCGAGGTCCCTGCGGATGGCTTCCAGCAGCGTGGTCTTGCCTGAGCCCCACGGTCCGTGCACTCCCAGGACGATGGCTCCCGAAGCCGGACGCAGTAACACTTCGGTGAGGGCCTTGGCCACGGTGTCGCAATCGAACCGGGGCGCCGGCGAAGGGATATCTTCCACGTAGGTGGCGGCCATCGAAGTTCTCCTCTCCACGGCCGCTTTCTTTACGGTCGCGGCGCAACAACTCAACTCATGGGCCGCGCTTCGGAGCGCAGCCCGAACTGCTGGCCCAAAAGGTCCCGGGAGCGCAGCATACCTTCCGGCCATCCATAGTGATCGAACAGATTGCGCATCAAATTGTCCGCGGAGATCAGAGCCTCAGGAGATTCGGAGCGGGCGTAGATCTCGCGCAGAGTGCGCACGCGAAAATCGTGAAAGCGGGAAAAACGCAGGGCGCGGCTGCGGACCACGTAAGCCAGCGCCAGCACGGATACACCCGCGAGCGCCAGGCAAACGGACCCTTGGAGGTCGTAGCTCCCGATCTTGAAGAAGACGGCCGAAGCGATCCCGGCTACGACGCCGAACAGGGCTAGGGCCATGGCCATGGAATCCAACCCATAGTTCAGGAGCTGGCCCGGGGTGGGCTGCTTCATCAGGTCCGTGTAGGTCACATGCAGGCGCGTCAGGTCGGATTCGGCCGGCGCCGCCAGGCGGGTGACCTGCTTCTCCCGTTCCGACTGGAGTTGCTGGGTCAGTTCATCGACCCGCTTTCCGATCTCCTGGATTTCGGTGATGCGCTTCCGCTCGATGGCGGCGATCTGCCGTTCCAAATCCTGCGTGCGCTGCTGGTACTGGCTGCTGGCCTTTTCCAATTCCAGGCTGAGCTTCCTGCGTTGGTCCTCGAGCGCCGCGACCAGGGTGGCATCCTGGGTGCGCCGCGCCTCGTCGATGCGTTCGACCAGGGCGGCGCTCTGCACCGAAAGCTGCTCGACGGCGCTGGCGGTTCCGGCTCCGGGCTTGACGCCCAGGCGCTTGTCGAGCTCGGCGGTGATGCGGGCCAGTACGTCGCGGCGGGTGAGGTCGAAGGCGATCACGTTGACATCCGAGCCGCCGATGGCCGACAGAACCTCGGTATCCACGCTGCCGTCGGCGATAAAGCAGCCGATCAGGCCGGGCACGCTGTTGTGCGCCGCGTCGAACTGCGCCAGGAAGCGCTTGACGTCTCCGGCGCTGTCGGCGGCGGTGAGGGCATGGCGCAGGGCGAAGACGATCCGGGGCCGGCCCGCCTGGTAGCCCGCCAGGTCGAAGCGCGTCTCGTTCACCAGCGCGTAGGGGCGCGCCTCGATGCCGCGCTGCCCCAGGATCTCCTGCAACAGTTGGGTGGCCTGGTCCAGGGAGAGCTTCTGGCCGGCTTCCTCGAACAGCTTCTCGATGGTTTCGCCGGCGGGGCTTTGGCTAAAGCCGGCGGAGCTGTCAAACAGCGCGCGCAGCAGGGTAATCACCCGCCGGAAATTTCCGCCGGCCAGTCGCGCCACGGCGTCGGCGGCATCCTGGGAGAAGACGGGCGTTTTGCCGGTCACTAGTGGCACGATGCGCTCCACAATGGTGCGCACGTCGTTGCCGGCGAGCTTGAGCATGTCGATGGGGATCTGCGCCGTGAAGCGGTCCAGGTAGTCGGCGCGGAGCCCCTCCCAGGCGTCCCAATGGCCGGCCACGAACATCAGCGGGCTGGCGCCGGCCAGGCTCTCGAGCAGGCGTTTCATCCAGGTGACGCCGCGGTCCGCGTTTTCGCGCCGGTCGAAGCGGACCAGGTGCTCCAGCTCATCGATGAATAGGCCCAGGGGCCGGCGCAGAAAGGCGTGAATGGAGGCGACGGCGGTGATTGCGGCCGCGGCGGCGTTTTCCGTGATGATGCTCTGCGAAATGCGCAACTGCTCTTTTTCCGAGGAATCCAGCGGCCTGCCCGCAAACCATTTTTGGGCGATGCCGGTGGTCTGGTCCCAGATCAGGCCCTGGCAGGCAGCGCGAGTGTCGTCGTCGCCGATCTTGCATTGCTGCCGCAAAAAATCCGCCAGGGTGGCGTCTACGCGCGAGCGGTTGAGCAGGTGGCTGTTAATGAGCTGGTAGACGAAGCGCGGCTCGCGATTCAGGCGCTCCACGGCAGCCTCGGTCAGAGCCACCTCGGAGGCCACCTTTTTGGCGGCCTCGGCGTAGACCAGGGTCATGATTTCGGCGAGCTGGTTGCCGGCCAGGCGCGGGCCGATTTCCGTCTGATACCAACCCACCGGATCGGCCTCGATCGCGGCAAAGCGCAACACCGTATGCGAGCGGCCGGCCAGCCTTTCCCGAAGCGTGGCCATGGCGTCGAGCAGCAGGAAGGTCTTGCCCGAGCCGTAGTCGCCGCGCACCGCCAGGATCACGGGCCTGATGGTCTCCGCGGTGCGCGCCAGATCCTTCGGCCACTGGTTGGTATAGGTCTCCACCGCTCCCCGCGCGCGCTGGATCTGGTCGGTCTCAATAATGGCGTGCGGCGGCCTGGCATCCGTGAGCTTGGCCACGGGATAATCCGGGAAAGGGTTCATGTCCGGCATTCAGGCCACCAGCCGCTGGTAGGCCTGGACCAGCGAGATCGGCGGGCCCGGCGGCCCCAGTTTGACCCCCTCCCGGAGGGCGTTGCAAAGGGTGATGTTGAGCTGGCGCAGGGTGACGATGCGCCCGGTCTCGTCGGCCCCGGTCTCGAGCGAGCTGCGGATGTCGTCTTCCCGAAAGGGATAGAGCAGATCGGCGGGCGAGTTGCCGCCGTGCGCGCGAAAGACCTTCATGCGGTCGCGGATGTAATGCACGGCGTTATCGGCGCTGAGATCCTCGGTCTGGTAAATGGCGTGCGGGCTGAAGCGCGCGTTGTCCCAGTTCTTGTTGAGCAGCACGTGGTCGCTGGTGATCAGGAAGATGGCCACCACGCGCTTCTCGAAAAGATCGCCGTAGAGGTTCAGGGCTTGCTGTTCGGCGCCGCCCAGCAGGTTGTCCAGCAGGACGCAGATATAGTCGGTTTCGGAAGTCTCCTGGAGAATGCGGTCGCGCAGCGCCAGGAAAGCCGAGGCTTGGGCTTCGGCGCTGACGAAATCCTTGTGGATCCAGTCGTCGTAGATTTTCCACCTGCCGGGAGGCGGCAGGCAGGAGGCCAGCCAATCGACCATCCAGAGCGCCAGAGTGGTCTTGCCGGTGCCCTGCGGACCGCGGATCAGAAAGACGAAGGATTCGGTGCCCACGCCCGGCGGATCGTACCCGTAGCCCTGCAACAGTGACTGGAAGTCCTGAATGGCGTCCCGGAACGGCCCGGCGTCTTCGGAAAACAGGTCCTTCAGCCTGGGGGCTTTGTGAATCTGGAGCGGCAGAGACGAAAGCTTGGCCATCAGGAAGGGGCTCACGCCTTCATACGGCTTGTTGGGACAGAAGGGGTTGTCGCGGATGCCGAACACCTCTTCATAGGTCATAACCCACTTACACTATCCGCGCGGTTTGCCGCCGTCAAGGGCGCGGAAGGCGGCCGCGAGAGGCGGGGAACGCCGGAGCGGGCGTCCGGCGGCGCCCGCTCCGCGAGGCTGCGCCTACTGCGCCGCGGGGTTTTGGAAGGGCGCGGCGGGCAGCACCGGCGTGCCTTCCATCTGGACTGCCTGGAGGGCGCTGGGGCTGAGGCCCAGGGCCTGAAGAATCGTGGGGGCCACCTGCGCCGTTTGCACCGTGCTCGAGACCAACGCGCGGGCAAAGTTCGGGTTGGAGAGCAACAGCATGACGTTGGTATCGTCGTGGGCGAATCCGCCGTGCTCCGCCAGTTTCTTGCTGCTCCCTGTGTAGACCACGCCGAAGTTCGGCGTCACGATGATATCCGGCGTGCGCGGATCGCCGTGCGGAGGCAGGCCGGGCGCGTTATACAACTGGGCGATCGCCGTGCCGGCCAGGATCTCGCCGATGCCGGCTTGCGCGGCGTTGGCCTCCAGCATCGAAACCGCATTGCCGGTCTGGCTGGAATCGGACAGCCACAGCAGGGAGACATCGTCCTCAGTGGGCCCGATTCCGTTGGGATTGTTGGGCGATTCGGAGGAAGGCAGCAGATTGGCCAGAATGGTTGCGGGAGAGTTGCCGTTGTTGCCATTCGGGCCCGGGATGGGGAAGAAGCGGTTCGGGTCGATGGGCGACTGGCCGTGCTTGGCGGTGATCACGATCAGCGTGGAATTGAACAGCCCCTGTTTTTTCAACTCCGAGATCATGGCGCCGATGGAAGCGTCCACGAACTGGATTTCGCTCAACAGCGCCGTGCTGGGAGTGCCGGTCGCATCCAGGTAGCCGCCGCTGCCGACATTCTTCTCGATCAGCTTCTGGCCCACGCTGACGGCCTGAAAGTTCATCCCGAACAGGTTCGGCACCGGCGCGCGGGACTGGCCGTTGTGCGTCCGGCCGTCGATCTGGTTCAGGATGCCGTTGACCTTGAGCGTGTCGTAGCACTGGATGTTCTGGAAGCTGTCCGTCCAGGAGCCGGTTTGGGAGGGATCGGGAATCGTGGCGCAGGAGACGCCGGTGGGCGTGGTGACGCCTGGCAGGTTCACCACCGCGGAATTGATTTCCGGCGAGTAGTAGTCATCCACGGTGCGGCCATCACCCGGGCCGGCCACCGAGGAATACGAGGGGTGCTTGTCCGACCAGGCGGTATAGCCGCCCGCCGCGTGCACCACGCCGAAGATGGTATTGGTGCGCACAAAATTCCAGGGATAGACCGGGGCGCAGCCCCGCCGGGGGTCGCGGATCAGGAAGGCGGGGTTGATGGAGGCGATCCCGCCGTCGGTCAGCCCGGCGCCGGGCGCGCCGCCGTTGAGCTTAGTCTGATCGATATCGATGCCTTCGTCGTATTCGGTCCGGGTGCCCGTCGGGGGAGCTCCGGCGGTGCAGGGACCGGCGGCCACTCCGTTGCCGGTGGTCTGTGCGGGAGCGTCGAGGGAGCGGTCATATGCCACGTCGTAGTACGCCCCCACCGTGCGCGGCGAGCCGCCCGTCACGATGGCCATCAGTCCAGGGAAGGAATCGGAGGGCTTCGAGGTGGAGGTGTTCACGTAGTTGATGCCGTTGTTGCCGAGCCCAGCCAGATTGGGGCAATACGGCGCCCCGCCATTTACGCCGCTGACGCCCAGCGAACAGTTCAGATAATCCAGGGCATGCATGCCGTCAATGCTGATGAGCAGCACGTGGCGGATGCCGTTCGGTCCGCTGATCTGGGCTTGCGGAAGGGCCGTCGGAGGCAATGACGCAGTCAGAAACACAGCGAGAGCTAGCGTTCGTTTATTCGGTTGGAACACGGGAATTCTCCTCGGCAACCACGAATACCAGCCTCGTGTTACGGACGAGTGAACGATGGGAGCGCAGGGAGGCGCATCAGCGCGCGCGTGTGCGGTTTCGCACGGGCTGAAATCAGAACGGCGGGAGCGGTTACCAGGCGAGGGCGTAAGCGTCGCAGCGCGGGTCGGCCCCGGCGCTGAGCACGCCGTTCGCCGCGTCCACCACGATGCCGCCGTTCATGCTCTGGCTCCAGGGGCCGACGACTTTCAGCTTATGCCCCTTCGCGATGAGCGCCTCGCGCACTTCCACCGGAATGCGCTCTTCCACGCTCATCTCCCCGCGGTACATGGAGTGCGGGAAGTAGGAGAGCGGGAAGCTTCGCGTGGACCAGCGTGGCGCTTCGATGGCCTGCTGGATGTTCATCCCGAACTCGGCCACGTTCAGGAAGGTCTGCATGGTGCGCATGCACTGATCGTCACCGCCGGGGCTGCCGGTGATCATAAAGGGCCGCCCGTCGCGCATCACCAGCGTGCCTTGCAGGGTGCTGCGGGGACGCTTTCCGGGGGCCAGTGCGTTGGCGTGCCCCGGGGTAAGGGAGTAGTAGTCGCCGCGGCAATTGAAGATGAAGCCCAGGTCGCCCATGACCACGCCCGTGCCGAAGCCGCTATGCAGGCTGGGCGTGAAGGTGATCATGTTGCGGTGGCTGTCGACCACGGCGATATAGCTGGTGTCGCCGTCGTCGCGGCTGTCGCCGGCATAGTTGACATCGGTGGGCCGCTGGATGGGGCGGACACCAGTCATGTATTTCTCGGCCGTGCCCATGCGGAGATCCAGGGAAGCGTGGTCCGGGTCGATCAGTTTGCGGCGCTCCGCGGCATAGTCGCGGGAGAGCAGCCCGGCGTACGGAATCTTGATGAAATCCATGTCGCCCAGGTATTTTTCGCGGTCTGCCATGGCCAGCTTGATGGCCTCCACGCCGGTGTGGATATAGGCCGCGCTATTCTGGCCCATGGCCTTCAGGTCGTAGCCTTCGAGCAAGCTCAGGGCGAATAACTCCGAAGGGCCCTGCGAAGCCGAAGGGTTCTTGTAGACCTGGTAGCCGCGGTAATCGAGCGAGACGGGCGTTTCCAGTTCCACGTGGTAGGAGGCGAAATCCTCGTAGCGGAACAGGCCGCCGTTCTCCTCGGAGAAGCGGGCCATTTCGCGCGCGATATCGCCCTTGTAGAAGCGGTCCCGCGCGGCCAGCAGGGCGGCGTGGCGTCCCTTGGAGGCGGCGGCTTGCTCGGCCTCCACCAGGCGCTTCAGCGTGCGCGCCAGTTCCGGATTGGTGAAGATCTCGCCGGCCTTCCAGACCTTGCCGCCCGGATAGTAGACTTTCTGGCTGGAAGCGTACTTCTTGAGCTTCTGGGAGCCGTTGATGGCCGCGGCCAGGCGTTCGCTGAGGGGGAATCCGTGCTCGGCGATCTCGATGGCGGGGGCCAGCACCTGCGCGAACGTCATAGTGCCCCAGCGGTCGAGCAGCGTGTACCAGGCATCCACCACGCCGGGCACGGTGCCGGCTAGCAGCCCGTCGCTGTCGGGCAGTTCGCCCTTGTTATGTTCCTTGTACCATTCGATAGTGGCAAGCTTCGGCGCGGTGCCCTCGGCGTTGAGCGAGATGACTTTATTGGCGCGCGCGTCGTAGATCAGGATGACCGCGTCGCTGCCCACGCCGTTGCTGGCGGCATCCGCCTGGGCCAGCACCGCCTGCCCGGCTACGATGGCGTCAAAGGCGTTACCGCCCGCGCGCAGGATGCGCTCGGCCACCAGTGTGGCTTCCGGTTTCATGGAAGTAACTGCATAGTGGCGCCCGCGGATTACCGGACGCATTTGGGGTGTCCGGTGCGGGGTTTGGGCGGAGAGTAGCGCCGCCCAAAACAGGAGGCTCATGCGCGGGGTGAAACACATGTTACGAAGCATAAGTAGCTGGTAAGCGGATCATGATATCGCAAACAGCGGCTTATTAGAACCCCCAATATCAAGTTTGTGCGTTATGCCACCCAGTCGGTTTCCGCGCCGGCCTGCACGATGCGAAAGCGGTCCGGCGCGCCCGCCCGGCGATAGGCCTCCAGGGCTGCGCGGTATTCGGTCCGCACGCGCGAGGCGGGCACGGGGTGCTTCAGGTGATCCACAACGGCCGCCAGCGTCAGCGGGCGGGGGGCCAGTGCGGCGGCAATCTGCGGCAGGTCGAAATCCAGCAATACATCGCGTACGAAGATGCCCGTGGAGTGGGTGTAGCGGTCCACCTGCGCCAGGGTGCGCCAGGAGAGCAGGCAGTGCTCGGCGGCCACCTCAGCGATGCGCGCATCGATTACCGCGGCGCAGAGCACCAGGGGCGCGGCGGCCCCCTGGCCCACCACGCGCAGCCCGGCGGAGGCCACGTCCGGCCGGCCGAGCAGGTAATCCACGCTGCGCACGATATCGCCCACGCGCATGCCGAAGAGGGACTGGTTCATGTACCAGGCCATGTAACACATGGCCGCCTCGACGTCGAACAACTGGCGGTAGGGATCGGTGCGGTTGTTGGCGGGCGGGTGCGCGGGCCGGGTCGCACCCATGCCGCGCAGATCCACCGCCGCCACCAGGCGGTCCTCCCGCGCCAGGCGTTCGTAGCGCCCGAATTCCATGGCCTCCGCCTCTTTGCCGGCCTCGTTCACGAACAGCGTGGCCGGCAGGCGCCCGCGCGCGTTATCCGGAAGAAAGACCCAGGTGGGGATGTAGATGCCGGGTTCGGAGACAAATTCGAGCTTTTCGATGCGGTAGCCTTTGCGCGGCGTGGTGACCAGCAGGCGCGGGGCCATCGGCTCCCGCGACTCGCGGTAGCCGATGCGCTTTTTCAGAATCTCGGGGGCAGCCGGTTTTTCGGGCGACGGCGGCAGCGTGGCCTGTTTCTTCAAGAGCAGCGAGAAAATCGTCTGGCCCTGGCGGGAATAGCGGATGGACCCGTCGGGCGTGCAGTAGAGCGCCTCCGGTGGCTCCGGCGTAAACTCCGGTTCCCGGTCCGGGCCGTTGTGGCTGTAAAACCAGCGGCTGAACCACTGCGTCGTGGCCTGGCGGAGTTTCCAGGTCCACGCGTGCGGATCGGTGGCCTCCTCGGTGGCGAACTTTTCGGGGACGCCGCACTGCTGGTAGCGCGCGCGGATGTGCTCGGCGGCGGCATTGAAGCGCGGGTTATAGTTCTCGATCAGGGCCAGCAGAGGCCGCGGCGCGATGGCCACGTGCAGGTCGCACAGGTCCACGCCGTAAAGCGCGGCCGGAAACAGATTCTGCTCCACGTCGGAAGGGCCTATGCGGCTTTCCGGGCGGATGTCGAGGGGCCAGCGGTGGCTGGTGCCGCCCTCGTTCACCACCGCGCACTGCACGCGCTCGTCCAGGGCGCTGATGAACAGCGTGAGCGTGCCGCCGCCGGAGTGTCCGGCGCAGCCGATGCGGGCGTGGTCCACCTCCGGGCGGGTGAGCAGGTAGTCGATCGCGCGCATGCCGTCCCAGACACGGTACTGCGTCAGGTCTTCGCCCATCAGGAGCAGCACCTGGCCGGGCATGGAGTGCTCGTCTACCGGGTCGTTGATTTCCGCGTGCCCGGTTTCCGGATCCCAGTATTGGCGGCGCTCGCCTTGTCCGATAGGGTCGTAGGCCAGGACCACGAAGCCGGCGTGAACCAGGTTCAGGTAGGCGAACTGGTAGTCGGGATACATGCGGGCCAAAGGATAGTGGCCGCAAGGGGAGATCACGGCGGGGAAGGGGCCCCGGCCTGCCGGGATATACAGATTACCGGTCACCCAGAAATCCGGGCGGCTCTGGAACATGACGTTTTCCACGCGGTAGCCCGATCGCGGCATGGAGCGGACCACCACCGGGGCCAGCGGCGTGCGCTCCGGCAGGCCGTGGATCATCTCGCGGAAGCGTGCACGCACGAACTGGTTGCGGGCTTCCACATCGGCGGCGGTGCGGATGCGGGCGCGCTCCTGGTCCCAGCGCGCGGCCAGGGCATTCAGGCGGCCGGCCAGGTAGGTGAGCAGCATATCCGGGGCATCTTCGAGGTAAGAGCGGGCGGCCGAAGCGCGGCCGGCGCGGGGGATCAGACCTGCCGCCAGGCTGGCCTGCACGAATTCGCGTCGGTGCATGCGAGCCAGCCTATCATCATCGGAGGGAGCGCGGAAGCCTGCGGCGGCCTGCTACCCTGGTTATCGAACCGCGCAGGGAAGCTCCATGGGGTTGCTGTCGCAAGACGTCCGCTTCGCGCTCCGCGTGCTGCGCAAAAACGCGGGCTTTACTGTTCTGGCCATGCTGACGCTGGCATTGGGCATCGGGGCCACGACGGCCATCTTCAGCGTGGTGAACGTGCTGCTGCTCCGCTCCTTGCCCTACCAGGACCCCGGGCGCCTCGTGCTGGTCTCGACCGCCAGCGCGCGCCAGCCTGCAGCGGGCGGGCCGTTCTCCTACGCGCGCTTCCAGCAGTTGCGGGATCACAGCCGGTCGTTTTCGCGGATCGCAGCCTTCACCTTCGACACCTTCACGCTGACCGGGCGGGGCGACCCGGAGCAACTCAACGGTGCGCGGGCCTCGGCCGGCTTCCTGGAGGTATTGGGGGTGCGGCCCGCCCTGGGACGCGCCTTCCGGCCGGAGGAAGACCAGCCGGGTGGCAAGCTAGTGGCCATCCTGAGCGATGGTTTGTGGCAACGCCGCTTCGGCGGCGCCCGGGACATCGTGGGGCAGACCCTCACGGCCGGCGCGAACGTGTACACCATCATCGGCGTGATGCCGCCCCGGTTCGAGTTCGGTTTCCTCGGGTTCAAGCCGGATCTGTGGACCACGCGGGAATTCGAGCAGAGCCTGCTCAAGCCGGCGCAGGTACAGGCGGGGGCGGGCTACCTGACGGCGGTGGCGCGCCTCGGTCCCGGCGTCTCACTCGCGGCGGCGCAGGCCGAGATGGAAGTGCTCGGCCGGCAATACCTGCGGGAGTTTCCGAAGCTGGCGGATGCCGATCCCTCCTCGCTGGTCAAGCTGGGCGTGCTTCAGGAGCAGCTTGTGCGGAACCTGCGCCCGGCCCTCCTGGTGCTGGCGGGCGCCGTCGCCCTGCTGCTGCTGATTTCCTGCGCCAATGTGGCCGGCCTGCTGCTGGCGCGCGGCATGGCCCGCCGCAAGGAGATCGCCCTGCGTCTGGCCGTGGGCGCCAGCCGGGCCAACCTCATCCGGCAGTTCCTGACGGAGGCCATCGTGCTGGCCCTGGCCAGCGGGCTAGCCGGCGTGCTGGCCGCCGCCTGGGGCACCAGCCTGCTGGCGAACCTGATGCAAGAGAATCTGCCGCGGGCAGAAGAAATCGGCATGGACTGGCAGGTGCTGGCGTTCGGCTTGGCGGCCTCGCTGGCCACCGGCGTGCTATTCGGGCTGCTGCCGGCGCTGCAGCTTTCCCGCGCCGACATGCAGGGTGTGCTGCGGGAAGAAGGCCGCGGCATGATCGGCGGCCCGGGGAGGCAGCGGGCGCGCGGCCTGATGCTGGTCGGGCAAATCGCCCTTTCCATGGTGCTGCTGGTGGGCGCCGGTCTGCTCATGCGCAGCCTGCTGCACACCCTGGGCGACAACCTGGGATGCGATCCGCGCAACGTCCTGACGATGAGCATCTCGCTCGCTCCCTCGCGGTATCCGTCGAATGAGCGGATCGTGGCGTTCTTCGACCAGGTGCTTGAAAAGGTCTCCGGGCTCCCGGGGGTGCGCGCCACCGCCCTGTCCTATACCTTGCCGGCGTCGCCGTTCCGCTTCGCTCCAGTGCTGATCGAAGGGCAGCCCGAGGCGCCGCTGCCGGAGCGGCCGCTGCTGCCGTTTCAGGCTGTCAGCCCGGGCTATTTCGCCGCGCTGGCCGTGCCGCTGCTGCGCGGGCGTCTGTTTCAGGACGGGGATCGCGCCGGCGCACCGCCGGTGGCCATGGTCAACGCGGCCTTCGCGGCCCGCTACTGGCCGGATCTCAATCCCCTGGGCAAGCGGGTGCTGGTGGGCCGCCTCGAGAAACCCGCCGAAGTGGTGGGCGTGGTGGGCGACGTAAAGAATATGTCCCTGACCGTGGATCCGCAGCCCGAGATTTTCCTGCCGTACCGCCAGCAGCCCTGGACCACCATGTGGCTGAGCGTGCGCACGGAAGGAAATCCGCGCGCGGTCGCGGGCGCGGTGCGCCGCCGGATTCTGGAGGTGGACCCGGAGCAGCCCGTGGCTTTCGTGCAGACGCTCGAGGAGGCGCTGGCGGCCTCCGTGGCGCAATCGCGGTTGACGGCCTACCTGCTGAGTCTCTTTTGCGCGGCCGCCCTGTTCCTGGCGCTGGTGGGGATCTACGGCTCCGTCGCCTGGGTGGTCACCGCGCGGACCCAGGAAATGGGGGTCCGGATGGCGGTGGGAGCGCAGCGCGGCGACATCCTCCGGCTGGTGCTGCGCCAGGTTCTGCTCCAGGCCGCGGCCGGTGTGACTCTGGGAATCGCGGGCGCGCTGGCCATAAACAGGGTGTTGGGGAGCCTGCTCTACCATGTGAGCGCGACCGATCCGGCCACCTATCTGGCCAGCGCCGCGGTTTTTTCGGCCGTCGCTCTGGCGGCGGGCTACTTGCCGGCCCGGCGCGCCATGCGCGTAGACCCGGCGATGGCCCTCCGGTACGAGTGACCGGGGCGGGGAACTTTCACCCAGGCAAGCGCGATTTCACCCTGTGCCAGGCCCTGCGGACCTTCGGATTATCCACATTTTGTAGAAGATAGCTACAATCAGATGTGGAAATCTGAATGCAGGAAGCGGCACGAGAGGATATCCTGAATGCACCCCGAGACCGGCTACCTTGCCCATACTGCCCCAGCTTCCGACAAACCCCTTCCCGAAGAAAGCCTGACGGTGACCGATAACCGGACCGGCAAGACGTACACCATTCCCGTGAGCGACGGCACGATCCGCGCCACGGATCTCCGCCAGATCAAGACCGCTCCGGACGATTTCGGCCTCATGAGCTACGATCCGGCCTTTTTGAATACCGCTTCCTGCCGCAGCGCGATCACCTATCTGGACGGCGACAAGGGGATCCTGCGCTACCGCGGATACCCCATCGAGCAACTGGCGGAGCGCTGCTCGTTCCTGGAAGTGGCTTACCTCCTGTTAAATGGGGAACTCCCCACGGAAAGCGAATTGGACGACTGGGTGCGCCAAGTGTCGGCGCACACCATGATCCATGAAAACATCAAGAAGTTCATGGACGGGTTCCACTACGACGCGCACCCCATGGGCATGCTGATCAGCGCGGTGGCGGCGCTCTCGACATACTACCGGGAGGCCCGCAACATCCACGAGCCCCACATCCGTAAGCTTCAAATCACGCGCCTGATCGGCAAGATGCCCACGCTGGCGGCGCATTCCTACCGGCACAGCCTGGGGCTGCCGTATGTGTACCCGGACAACGAGCTGAGCTACACGAAGAACTTCATGCACATGCTGTGGAAGAAGACGGAGCCCAAGTACAGCGCCAACCCCGTACTGGCGCGCGCGCTGGACATCCTCTTCATCCTGCATGCCGACCACGAACAGAATTGCAGCACCAACACCATGCGGGCGGTGGGCAGTTCGCAGGCGGATCCGTATGCCACCACGGCGGCGGCTATCGCGGCGCTCTCCGGGCCCCTGCACGGCGGGGCCAACGAGGAAGTGCTACGCATGCTGGACGAGATCGGGTCGAAGGACCGTGTGCCGGCCTACATCGCGCAGATTAAGGCGGGCCACGGTAAGCTGATGGGCTTCGGGCACCGGGTTTACAAGAATTACGACCCCCGGGCGCGGATCATCAAGCGCGTGGCCGAGGAGGTGTTCCAGGTGACCGGACGGAATCCCAAGCTGGACATCGCCCTGGAACTGGAGCGCATCGCGCTCGAGGACGAGTTTTTCATCCGCCGTAAGCTGTATCCCAACGTGGACTTCTACTCGGGGATCATCTATCAGGCCATGGGATTCTCGCCGGACATGTTCACGGTGCTGTTCGCGATCCCGCGCACGGCCGGGTGGCTGGCGCAGTGGCAGGAGATGTTGGAAGACGGCGAACAGAAGATCGCACGGCCGCGCCAGATTTATACGGGCCACGAGAAGCGCGATTTTGTGCGGATTGAAGAACGGGCCCCGGGCCGGATGGTGCGGGTGGGGTGAAGGGAAAAAGGGGGCGGCGAAACCCGCCCCCGCCGGGATGACCGCCGGCCCGTCTTACTGGCCGGCGCTGCTGACCGCCTGGCTGACGAACAGGTTGCGAAGTTTGCCTTGGCGCAGGGTCTTACCTTCCCGTTTCTGGAACTGAAAAGTCTCCGATACCAATTCGGTGGCGGTATAAAACGGTTTGGCCACGCCCATGTGGCCATGCCGCGTGGTATTGGCAAAGATGTGGTAGAGTTCATGGGCGAGCACGCGGCCGAGGGCCCGGCCGAATAGCCGCTCGCGCTCATCCCGGGAAGTACCCAGCGTGACCGGCGCGATCAGGGCGCGCACCCGGTCGCAGTCCACATCGCTGAAGGGCAGCACGTCGCCGTCGCTCATGTGGGTCCATCCCAGCGCTCCCGTCGGCGGGTGTATGGGCAGGGCCAATCCCTCCATGTCGCAGCGTCCCTTGAACGAGACCACCACGAGTTCGACGGAAACCTCGTTGCGGCGCACTCTTTTCAAATCCCGCCACTCAAACTGCAGGCCGAAGGGACCCATGATGGCGACCAGTTCCGACTTCAGGCTCTTCAGAGATCGCGGGGAGTTTTCGTGTTCGAACTCTGTGTAAATTGTAATAGGCGCTGAGGACCTGCCGCCCTCGTTCCACTGCGCCCGGGCGCTGGTACTAAACAGAACCAAGGCCACCACTCCGAAAAGGAGACGCTGCATTTTCGGGTGCCGGTTCAGTTGCAGGTTTTAAGATCGGCAACTCTTGTATTAACAGTAGTGCGAAAACATACAGATTTCAAGAAAAAACGACGGCAGGCTCAGATTTTTCGCGCGCGATCGAGCACCAACCCGGGGTGCTGTACGATCATGCCCTGCACGATCATGCAATTCCAACACACGGGCTGATGCGTCGCCAGGACGTCGGGGAGGGTTTCGGGGGCCAGTCGGGACCACTCGACGAGTTGCTTGGCCGGGCTGAGCAGGCCGGGTTTATGATCGGCCCAATGAATTTCGCCGATGGACTTTCCACACGAGGCGCAGTTTTTGCCCTGGTACCAGCGGGTTACGATGTTCACCATGAGGCAATCCGCGGGGGACTGCTGGATCTGCTTGAGGCACTCCTGCCCGCAATGCTGCTTTTCCGGCCATCGGGTGCAGGAATCGAGGCGAATCTCCGTGGATCCGCGGAGGGCCGCCTGGGTGGCGCGTCTCAGGTCCACGTGCACGCCGGCGGCGCGCTCGGTCTCGGGGCAGGTCACCACCCGGGTACCCCGGTATTGCAGGAAAACACCCAGGATGGCTCGGCCAACCAGGTACAGCACACAGGCGGCCAGAAGGATGGATACCACGGCAATAGCGGTGATCATCGGATTGTCCCCGGCTTGAACGTAGCAACAGGGGGACCAAACCACAGCCCGCCGCCGGCCATGTTTTTCCACAGCTTTACGGACCGGCAGGTGGGGAATTGCCACAGTCGCTGGGTGCTATCACCCGAGGAGGCGCAACCTTGAGCGCCCCGCCGCGCGTCTGGAACAGCATGAGGAAGCGGATGGTTCTGGCGTTGGCAGGGATTTCGCTCCTGCTGGGCTCCAGCCCCGACTACCTTTCGGCCAGGCGGAAATTCGACCAGATCGAGCAGGAGCGGCTGCGCGCCGGAACGCACGTCGTGCTCACGGCTCGCGAGTTGAACGCCTATGCCCAGCAGGCGGTCCGGGAAACGGTGCCCGAAGGGGTGCGCGACCCCAAACTCGCGCTGGGGCCGAATTCGGTCACCGCGACCGCCTGGGTGGATTTTGCCAAGGTGCAGCAATCCCAGGGGAATCCGCCGGGCTGGCTGATGTCCCAACTGCTTTCCGGGGAGCGCCCAGTGGAGGTAATGGCGCACATCCGCTCCGGCGGCGGGCAAGCCACCGTGGACCTGGACAGCGTGCAGATCTCCGGCGTGACCATCCAGGGGCCGGTTCTGGATTACCTCATCCGCAATTATGTTCTGCCGCGCGTACCCGACGCCAAAATCGGGCAGCCTTTCGCCCTCGGACACCGCATCGAGCGCATCCAGGTCCAGCCGACGCAGGTGGACGTCTCCATAGGGCGGTAAGATCAGGAAACGGGCGCGTTCGCCCGGCATACGACCGAACCAAGAAAAGAAAGAGGAGTGCATGGATTTAGTGGAACGGCTGGCCGCCATTCCCTATTCGGGAGCGATCAGCGACATTTTGGACGAAATGGGCTGGACCAACCAGGTTCTGCCGGCGGAGATTCAGGCCATGCAGCCCGGCCAGACAGTGGCGGGCCGGGCGCTGACCGTTTCCGGGGAGCCGGCGCCCGGCCGGCCGCGGGACGATTATTTTCTGCCCCTGCTGACCATGCTAGGCTCCATCCAGCCCGGCGATGTGGTGGTCAGCCAGCCGAGCGACTGCCTGACGGCGCACTTCGGCGAGTTGTGCTGCGAGACGGCCAAGTACCGGGGCGGGCGCGGCGTGGTGATCGACGGCGGCGCGCGCGACCTGGACTACGCCAACAAGATCGGGTTCCCGGTCTTCGCCCGCTACCGCACGCCGCTGGACATCGTGGGCCGCTGGCGCATGACCGGCTACAACGTACCCATCACCATCGGCCGCGTGGTGGTGCATCCTGGGGATTACGTGCTCGGAGACGTGGACGGCGTGGTGGTCATTCCGCAGGCGGTGGCCGAAGAAGTGGTGGGCAAAGCGGAGGCCCTGGTGCACACCGAGAATCTGGTGCGCAAGGCCATTCTGGAAGGCGTGCACCCGGTGAAGGCCTACGAAACCTACGGGCGGTTCTGAACAGAGCCGCGCCGCGCGCTACTGAATCGCGATCTGGCCGTATAGGGCGGTGTTGGCGTCCTGCACCGCCCCGGTGGCCAGGTCGATCTTCTCCAGCACACCCTGTCCGTACGCCGTGGGCTCCAGGGAGAGGAACAGAGAGGCGCCGTCCGGCGTGATGGCGATGGATCCGCCGGGAGCAAAAAGTCCGATCGAATAGGTGCGCATGAGCGCCCCGGCGGCGGTATCGTAGGCCAGCACGTTGTTGATCGCGCCGCCGGAAGGCGCCGGAGCCAGACAGTAGAGCAGCGATCCGTCCGGCGAGAGCACCGCGTCCAGGCACCCCGGAGTGATTCTCTTCAGCACCTGGATGGGCTGCGGCCGGACGAACTGAATGGAGCTGTCTGCAATCACGAAGAGGCGGTTGTTCACCGGCGAGATCAGCAGGCGGCTGGCGATGTCGTTCGCCACCGTGCCGCTGTAGAGCTTTTGCAGAGTCGCGGCGGACCAGGCGCCCACGGAGGTGGAGGGAAACAGGTCCAGCGTGAAGACGGTCTGCGAGTCGTTCGAGACGGCCACGCTCTGGGGCACGTCCGCGATGGTCCCCACGATCTGATCGCTCGCGGTGTCGATCACCTGCACGCCGTTCAGGATCATGTACGCGCGGGCGCCGTCGGGCGAAACGGCATTCTCGCCGACCGTGTTGAAGGTGGTGGGAGCGCTTAGAATGGCGCGGCGCGCGAAAGTCTGTCCGTCGATCGCCGAAATGGACCCCGAGATGGGGCTGGATGCGTACACTTTGCTCCCGTTCGGCGTTACGGCCAGCGAGTAGGGCGAGAAGCCGGATTCGGCGCCTCCCACAACCCGGTTGAGCTTCGCGCCCACTGCGGTAACCTGCGTGGGGGTGGCATTGCCGGCCCACAACTCCGCGCCGTTCCGGGAGACGGCCAGGCTGCCGGGAAACCCGAGCAGGGGGACCGCCGCGCCCGCCTGCATGGTGGCGGTCGAAATGACGGCCGCCGCGCAGGGATACCAGGCGGAGTTGTTCGTGCGCGCGCACCCCCCCGCGTACAGCGTGGCGCCGTCCGGAGAAAGCCCCAGCGCCGCGGCCGGATGGGGGGTGCCTGCCTGGCCCACAACCTGATCGGTAGCGATCACGATGGCCGAAACCTGCCCGGTGGTAGAACCGGATCCGGCGTACAACCGGCCCGCCGCGCTATCCACCAGGAGCGTATTCGCGGCGGCGGCGATCGAACCGCTGAGCGCCCCCGTCGAGGCGGCGTACTTCTGGATGTTTCCGCCGGTGGCCACGTAAATCGTCTGGTTGTCCGGTGAGATGGCCACCGCGGAGGCGTTCGGAGGATGGATGCGCCGGATCACCTGATACGAATTGCCGTCGATTTCCGTGGCCAGCGCAAACGGATCTCCGGGCGGGCAGCCGAACTCCCCGCAGTTGTTCTCGATGGTGCTTAGCACGATCAGGCTGCCATCCCCGGAGACCGCCAGGTCCGTCACGGAGTAGTACGTCGCGTCCCGGACCAGATAGGGGATCCGGGCCTTCACCGTATTGGTAGTCAGATCGTAGACCCACACACTCCGGTCTGCGTTGGCCGCGAACAGGCGTGTGCCGTCCGCCGATAAGCGCAGGATCCGGGCGCCGTGCGAGGGGAGCGCGCCGGTGATCCGGTGCGTGGCGGCGTTGGTGACAAAGATCGTGCCGGTCGAGATGTACGCTTTCGCGCCGTCCGCCGAAAACGCCTCGCTGAGTACGACGCCGGGGTAGGGAATCGAGACCGTCTCGCCAAAGCTTTGCGTGTCAAAGACGGAAACCGTTCCGCCTCCGCCGGCCAGGAACACATACGGGGCCGCCGGCAAGTTGGAGGGCAGGAAAAGGAGCAGGGAGGAACCGATCAGCACCTGCAGTTGCGTGCGCAACAAAGTTCACCTCCGAGGTCCAGGTATTGTAACAGAGATATCCGGAATCCAGGCTCCCTGGTGGACACCCTTGGTGGGCAATACGTAGTTCCCCGTCAGCCAGGCAGCCGCAGTTCGTGGCTGCCCGGCAGGACAGCCATATACACAATCTTGTATATTAGATCCGGGAGAGAAGCCCTGAAACCGGTCGAATGGGTGGGCGACAGTCTCAAACGGGTGCGTGCTTTTGCCAAGCCTGTGCGGCAGCAAGTGGGGTACGAACTCGAACTGGTCCAGCACGGACTGGAGCCAAGCGACTGGAAACCGATGACAACAATCGGACCGGGCGTGAACTAGCTGCGTATCCATGCGGAAGGCGAGCATAGGGTGTTCTATTTGGCCAGGCTCCGGCACGCGATTTATGTCTTGCATGTGTTTCGGAAGACGAGCCGCAAGACCTCGAAGGTCGAGATCGATCTCGCGAAGGCGCGATTTCAGGAAGCGTTGCGGATGGAGGCAATGAGGAAATGAAGGCGGAGAAACCCAAATCCGGCGGTGACGTTTTCACCACCCTGGGCTTTGCTCCCGCGGAAGCTGAGAATCTCCGGATTCGCTCGGCGATGATGAGGGCGCTGGTTGCGTTTCTCAGACAGGAGAAACTCACCCAGGCTCAGGCGGCCAGGCTGCTCGGCGTGACCCAGCCGCGCGTCTCGGACCTGATGCGCGGCAAGATTCACCTTTTTTCGATCGACAACCTGGTTGTCCTGCTCGCCGCAGCGGGACTGCGTGTCGATCTGAAGGTCAGGAGAGCAGCCTGAAACGGTGGATTGGGGCCGGCGTCCAAAGCTTCGACTCAAGCCATCCCGAGACGGGCGAAATGAGGTAAGCGCCTGGAACAGGGGTAACCCGATGGGCGATGCCGCGATAAAATCGCTGTGTTGTCCGGAAAAAACCCGATGGCGAACAGGAAGAAGGCGCAGGCCGAGGCTGCCGGCGGCCTCGACAAGGTCACCGATTACCGGTTTCCCGATGCCAACCGCAAGAACAACCCGCCCGCGAAGATCGCGGGTGAGGGGTACGTGCCGCTGGTTCCGAAGGCCGAATACGCCTACAGCCCGCGGCGGCCGCCCGAGCTCCGCTTCGATCCCACCGGCCGCGCCGACGAGCTTCCGGAACTGCTCGCGAAGGCCACGCGGGAGCCGCTGACCGAAGCGGAGGCGTGGGCGCTGGCGGAGGCCCTGCGGGTCAACGAGCCTTGGCTCGAGTGGGCTGGCAAGCGCGAGGCCAAGTCGTTCACCGTGGACCCGGTGGCCCTGCATATCCACGAGCGCGTGAGCGCGCAGGCGATCCTGCGCGTAGCCGCGCGGCAGGACGTGATGCGCTCGCTGTTCGCCGACCCGGAGCAGGAGTACAACGAGGCAGTCCAGTTCTACCAGCACGACGTGGACTGGGCGAACCGGCTGATCCTGGGCGACAGCCTCCAGGTCATGTCGTCGCTGGCCCGCCGCGAGGACCTCGCCGGCAAGGTCCAGATGATCTACCTCGACCCGCCCTACGGGATCAAGTTCGCAAGCAACTTCCAGCCGGAGATCGGAAAGCGCGACGTCAAAGATAAGGAAACGGACCTGACGCGCGAACCGGAGATGGTCAAGGCATATCGGGATACGTGGACGCTGGGTGTTCATTCGTATCTCGCATACCTGCGCGACCGGCTGATCGCGGCGAAAGAACTCTTGTCGGATTCCGGCAGCATCTTCGTACAGATCGGTGACGAGAACGTTCACCTGGTTCGAAGCGTGCTCGACGAGGTATTCGGGCGCGAGAACTTCATCGCGGAAATCACGCTCCGGAAGACCACGAGTGCGACGAACCTGTTTCTGCCGGCAGTTGCCGATTACGTCCTGTGGTACGGCCGGAACCGGCAACAGACCACGTATCAAGCTATCTATTTGGACAAAGGCGCGAGTGGAGCCGAACACTACAGCATGGTCGAGCTTCCGACGGGCCTCAGACGGTCACTCACGAAAGAGGAGAGAGAGGACGGTCCACCGCCAGAGGCGCGCTTGTTCACGGCGGATCAACTTCAGTCAGCCAGCATGGGCCGCGATAAAGGCGAGGGAGCGGCATGCTGGTTCCCGGTCGAAGTGGCGGGCACATCCTATCTCCCGAACCAACGGAGCCGGTGGAAAACGAACGAATCTGGCATCCGGCGACTGATTGCATCGGACAGAGTCCTGCCGCAGGACGAGGCACTTCGGTACGTTCGGTACATCGATGACTTCTCCGTGTATCCCCTCAACAACGTCTGGGCCGACATCGGTGGGGCGCCTGACCGCAGGTACATCGTGGAAACCGCGACGAAGATCGTTGAGCGATGCATATTGATGACGACCCGCCCCGGGGATCTCGTGCTCGACCCAACCTGCGGCTCCGGCACGACCGCATACGTTACCGAGCAATGGGGCCGCCGCTGGATCACCATCGACACCAGCCGCGTGGCCATCGCCATCGCGCGGCAACGGCTGCTCACCGCCCGGTACGACTACTTCAGATTCAAAGACGAATCCAAGGGTGTGGCAGGGGGCTTGCGGTACAAGACCGTCCCACACATCACTCTCAAGAGCATCGCTCAGAACGCGAACCTCGACCCGATCTTTGCCAGGCACGAGCCGGTCCTGGAGGCAAAACTTTCCGCGGCAAATGCCGCGCTCGCCAAGGTGCCCGACAAGCTCCGTAACGACCTACGTTCGAAACTCGCGCTCAAGCAGAAACGGCGCGGCAGGAAAGCCATCACGGACGCCGACCGCCGGCGCTGGGAACTGCCTTCGAAGGGCACAGGCTGGCAACACTGGGAAATCCCCTTCGACACCGACCCCGATTACCCCGCCGCCCTGAAGAACGCGGTCGAGGAATACCGGGCCGCCTGGCGCGCGAAGATGGACGAGGTCAACGCCTGCATCGCCGCCAACGCCGAACAGGAAGAACTCGTCGACCAGCCGGAGGTGGACCGGAAGATCACGCGCGTGAGCGGCCCGTTTACGGTGGAAGCCGTCCAGCCTCCGGAGATGTCGCTGGACGACCCGATGGAGGTCTCGACCGCACAGTTCGGTGGGGAGCCCGAAGAACCGGCCCAGACCTTCGTGATCCGCGAAGTGCGGATGGGCGATACACCCGAGAATATCGAGGCGTACCTGACGAACATGACCGAACTGCTCCGCATGGACGGCGTGCGGTTCCCTGACAACAAGCAGAAGAGGTTCTCGCGCCTCGATGCGCTGTTCGCGAGCGGGCGCTCAGGCGGCATCCACGCCGAAGGGCGGTGGGTCAACCAGGCGGAAACCGACGAGGACCCCAACGGGCACGCCACCGTGGGCGTGGTCTTCGGCCCGCAGTACGGCCCGATCACGGCGAAGATGGTGGAAGAGGTCATCCGGCCGGCGGCGCGCCGCTACGAAGACCTGGTCTTCGCGGGCTTCAGTTTTGACGGCCCGGCACAGGCGGCCATCGAGGAAGGCCATCCGCGCATGCGCATCCATATCGCGCACATCCGTCCGGACGTGAATCCGGGCATGAACGGGCTGCTGAAACAGCAGCCCGGCAGCCAGTTGTTCACCGTCTTCGGGCGCCCGCGCACGAAACTCAGCGAACCGGACGCGGACGGCATGTACACGGTGGCCATGGAAGGCGTGGACATCTACGATCCGGTGGCGAACCAGGTCCTGGATACCGGCTCAGCGAAAGTCGCGGCTTGGTTCCTGGACAGCGATTACGACGGGCGCACATTCTGCATCACGCAGGCGTTCTTTCCCGACCGGAGCGCGTGGGAGAAACTCGCCAAAGCGCTCGACGGGGTAGTCGATCCGGAACGGTTCGAGGCCCTCTCGGGCACCACGTCGCTGCCGTTCCCGGCGGGCGAGCACAGGTGCGTGGCCGTGAAGGTCATTGACCCGCGCGGCAACGAAGTCATGCGCGTTCACGCGCTCGATGGCGGCGAGGGATAGCGGCGTGGCGCGGAAGAACGGAAAGCCCGTCGCCGGCCAGGAACAGATTCCGGTTCAGCCGGTGGAGCGGCCCATCCTCTGCAATCCCTACGACGAGCCAGGCGACCACTGGATCTACGACAAGGACAGCGGCGCGGCCAGCCGCGCGGGAACGCGCCGGCCGGCGAGTTACTGGTACAAGACCGAGCGCACGGGCAGCGCGCAGTTGACCCTCACGGGCATGGCCGAAGAGGAGCGCGACGACCTGCCCCTGGTGAACCTGCTGCGCGACGACGTGCGGCGCTGGCGCGAATCCGGCTATCCGGGCGCGAGCATCGTCACACGCGACCTGCTCCATCACTGGGCGCGGAGGGACCGCGCACGGCGGCTGTTCTTCTGCCAGCGCGAGGCTGTCGAGACGATGATCTATCTGTTGGAGATCCGCTTCGCGGGCCGCGCCGGAATGCAGGCCAGGCCGAGGCTCACCAGAGAGGATCTGGGCCGTTTGGTCAAAGGGGAGCGGCCATCTTTCAGCAAGCCGGACCAGGACTTCTTTCCGCGGCTGATCGACCCGTCCGGCGACGATGGCCTGGCGCCGCTCCGCCGGCTGGCCTGCAAGATGGCGACCGGGAGCGGCAAGACGGTGGTCATGTCCATGCTCATCGCGTGGGCCTTCTGCAACCGCGGCCGGAACCCGGCAAGCGCGTATTTCCCGAATGGCGTGCTGATCTGCTGCCCGAATCTCACGGTGAAGGAACGGTTGCAGGTCCTGCGGCCGGAGCGCGCGGACAACTACTATGAGGCATTCGATATCGTTCCGGTCAAGTACAGGCCGCTCCTTCAGGCGGGCAAGGTGCTGGTGACCAACTGGCACCTGTTTGCGCCGGAATCGGAACACGTCGAGGGCGGCAGGAGCTACGCGGTGGTGAATAAGGGTCCGGAGACGGCGGACACGTTCGCGCGCCGCGTTCTCGGGGACCTCTACGACCGGCTGCCGATCCTGGTGCTGAACGACGAGGGGCACCACTGCTGGCGTCCCGCCCCGGCGAGCGAGGAACTGACCGGCGAGGAGAAGAAAGAGCTCGAAGAGGAAGAAGCCGAAGCGCGGGTCTGGCTGAACGGCCTGGATCAGATCAACAATTCGACCGCGGACCCGGTGAAGCAGCCGGGCATTTATGTGTGCGTGGACCTCTCGGCCACGCCATTCTACCTCAAAGGCTCCGGCCACCCCGAGGGACGCCCCTTCCCGTGGATCGTGAGCGATTTCGGGCTGGTGGACGCCATCGAAAGCGGCATCGTTAAGATCCCGCGCCTGCCGGTGCTGGACACCACCGGGCGGCCTGACCCGAAGTACTTCAAGCTCTGGAGGGCGATCAACGAGAACCTGGAGCCCCGCGAGCGGCTCCCCGGCAAGGCGGGCCGGCCCAAACCCGAAGTGGTCTACCGCGAGGCCGAGGGCGCGCTGCAACAGATCGCCGCGCAGTGGGTGGAGCGCTACCGGCAGATGCAGGAGGCTACGCCGGGGCAGGAGCGCGTTCCGCCGGTGCTGATCCTGGTCTGCAATGATACGGGCACCGCCGAAGTCTTCTACCGCAGGATCAGTGGGGAGACCGAGATCGAGACGGTCACCGAAGAGGAGGTGGCCGAAGTGCTCGCGGAGGAGGAAAGCGGGAACGGCAACGGGACGCCGAAGAAGGGTAGGGCGGCGAAGCGGAAGAAGACGGTGGTGTATGGAAAGGGGGCGATCTTCCCCGAGTATTTCTCCAACACGCCGGGGGAGAAACGGACCATCCGGATCGACACGAAGCTGCTGGCGGAGGCCGAAAGCGCGGACCCGAGGAAAAAGAAACAGGAGGCTGCCGAGGAGCTACGGCGGATCGTCGCCACCGTGGGCAAGCGCGGCCAGCCGGGAGAGCACGTCCGGTGCGTGGTATCCGTCTCCATGCTGACCGAGGGCTGGGACGCGAACAACGTGACGCAGGTGCTGGGGGTGCGCGCCTTCGGAAGCCAGCTCCTGTGCGAGCAGGTGGTGGGGCGCGGGTTGCGCCGCATGGATTACGTTCCGGACCCGGCGACGGGGCTGCTCACCGAGGAATACGTGGATGTGTACGGTATCCCGTTCTCGGTGATCCCGTTCAAGGGCCGGCCCGTAACGGCTCCGGCGCCCGATGACCGGCCCAAGAATCATGTCCACGCGCTCCCCGAGCGCCAGGCAATGGAGATCCGGTTCCCGGTGGTCGAGGGCTATGCGTTCGCGCTGCGGAAGAACCTGATCCGCTGCGACATCCAAGCCCTGGAGCCCTTGATGATCGAACCGAACCGCGAGCCAACGGCCACGTTCGTGCGCGCGACGGTGGGCTACCAGGAGGGCAGCGCCTCGTCACACCCGGCGCCTTTCGCCTTCGAGGAGCAGAATCGCGAGCGGTACTACCGCGAGACGCACCTCGAAACCATCAAGTTCCAGATCGCCCGGCTCGTCGTGGATCAGTTGACCGGATCGGGCGCGAACGCGGCGGACCGCCGGAGGCGGGTGTTGGCGCTCCAGTCGCGGCATCAATTGTTTCCGCAGGTATTCCGCTACGTGGACGAGTACGTGCGCCGGAAGGTGAATTTCCAAAACTGCCATCCGTGCGAGCTGGGGCTGGAAAAATACGTCCAGCGCATGGTGGAGCGGCTGCGGGACGGCATCGTGCCGGACGAAAGCGAAGGCGAAGCTCCGCTCATGCCGATCCTGAACCGCTACAAGCCCGTGGGTACCACAGCAGAAGTCGATTTCAAGACCACGCGCGCCTGTCACGCGACGTTTAAAAGCCACATCGATCAGGTCGTGCTGGATAACCTGGCGTGGGAGGCGAGTGCGGGCTTCCGGCTGGAATCGAGCCACGCGGTCCGGTTCTACGCGCGAAACGACCACTTGGGCTTGACCATCCCGTACGAGTACATGGGCATCGACCACGCCTACGAACCCGATTTCCTCGTGCGCCTGGCAAACGAGGTGACGGTGGTGCTGGAGATCAAAGGCTACGAGGAGGACCAGGACAAGGCCAAGCACACGGCGGCGAGGCGGTGGGTGGAAGCGGTGAACAACTGGGGCCAGTTGGGTGCGTGGACCTTCCACGTCTGCCGGAACCCGCAGTTGCTCGACAAGGAGCTGGAATACCTGGCCCGCGCGGTGCCGGACCCGTCCTCTCCTTCCCGGGTTTGACCGATCCGAAGGCAGGACCTACACTGAACGCGAACAATAGGGGCAACATGCAGGATTTTTCCTTCGACGTGCACATTTTCAAGGAAGGGGAGACCTACGTCGCCTATGTGCCGGCGCTCGACGTGTCTAGCTGTGGGGCCACGGGCGAGGAAGCCCGCTGGAACATCCGCGACGCGGGGCGCGGGTTTCTCGCCGCCAGCGCCGATATGGGCACCCTCGATGAAGTTTTGGAGGAGGCCGGCTACGAGCCGCAAGGCTAGCCGTTTCGAAGTGTCCTTGGTATGTTGTCTGTAGACGCAGCGAGACGTATGCTTATGGATTACAGCCATATCATCACCATCGAGCCGGGCAAGATGGGTGGCAAGCCCTGCATCCGCGGAATGCGCATCACCGTCTACGACGTGCTCGACTATCTCGCGTCGGGAATGAGCGAAGACGAAATCCTGCATGACTTCCCTGACCTCACTCGCGAGGACATCCGCGCCTGCCTGGCCTTTGCCGCGGACCGCGAACGACGGCTGGCAAGCATTCCTGCGTGAAGCTTCTCTTTGACCAGAACGTCTCGCCGTGGCTGTGCAAGACGCTTTCCGACCTGTTCCCGGATTCCACTCATGTGCGCGAAGTCGGCCTGCGCGAGGCCAGCGACGTCGTCATTTGGGAATATGCTGCCCGCCACGGGTTCGCCATCGTTACGAAAGACGCGGACTTCCGGCAGCGCAGCTTTCTTTTTGGGCACCCTCCCAAGATCGTATGGCTGAGCCTGGGCAATTGCTCGACAAAAGCTATTGAAGCGCTGCTTCGAAGGCGGGCCGCCGAACTCGAAGAGTTCCTCGCAGATGAGCAGAAGTCATTCCTGGCCCTGTCTTGAAGACCCCCGATGCGAAGAGATCGGGATTCGACGGCTGTTTTGTCCGCCATCTCTATGTTCAATGGCTGATCCGGCGGCCTATACCCCCGCAATCGCCTCGGCGGCCTGCTTGCCCGTGCGGATGCAGTCGGGGATGCCGATGCCCTGGTAGGCGTTGCCGGCCAGGTGCAGGCCCGGCAGGGCGGCGAGGCGGGCCTGGAGCTCGGCCATGCGATCCTGGTGGCCCACGGTGTACTGGGCCATGGAGGCGGGCCAGCGGAAGATACGGGTGAAACGGGGCGGGGCAGCCACCCCCACGATCCGGCGGAGTTCTTCGGTCACGGCGGCCACCACGGCGTCGTCGCTTTCGGCCAGCACGCCGGCATCTTGCGCGCCGCCCAAAAAACAGCGCAGCACGGCCAGCCCGTCGGGAACCCGGAAGGGGAACTTGGTGCCCACCCAGGTACAGGCGACCAGGCGGCGGCGCTCGCGTTTGGGCACCAGGAATCCGAAGCCGTGGAGGGGGCGGGGAAAGGCGTTCTGATCAAACCCCAAGGCCACGGTCATCGAGGAGCTATAGGGGACAGCAGCCAGCAGCGCGGCTGCGTCCGGCGCGAGCGTGCCGAGCAGCCCTCCGGCGGCGTGCGCGGGGCAGGCCAGCACGAGCCGCTCGGTTTCCAGCCAGTCTCCCTTCACGCGGACGCGGAATCCGCAGCCATTGCGCTCCAGGGCCTCGGCGCTTCCGGAGATCACCGTGAGGCCGCTGGCCAGGGCCTTCCCGAGCGCCTCGATCAACTGGGCCAGGCCGCCTTTCAGCGTGCGGAACAGGGGCAGTTTGGCGGCCTGCGCGCGGGCGGCCTTGCGTTCCTTGAGGACCCCCCGGGTGAGGCTGCCGTAGCGCGCCTCCATCTCCACGAAGCGCGGCAGGACGCTGGCGATGCTCAGCAGGTTCGGGTCGCCGCCATAGATGCCGGAAAGCAGCGGCTCGGTGAGGTAGTCCACGGCCTCCTGGCCGTAGTGCGCGCGCACGAACTCAGCCACGGAGCGGTCCCCGCGCGGAACCCCGGCGGGCGGGTGAAACAGCTCCATGCCCATGCGCAGCTTGGTGGACCAGCTCAGCAGGCGGCTGCCCAGCATGGGTAGAACCTTGGTGGGCACCATGAGTTGCAGCCCGTCGGGGATAGGCACCAGGCGCCCGCGCTTCCAGACGTACGTCTTGCGGAGATGATCGTTGGAGCCAATCACCTGGTCCGCCAGGCCCAGTTCGCGCACCAGCTCCATGGCAGCCGGCTTGATGGACAGGAAACTGTCGGGACCGCCCTCGATCACGCAACCTTCGACGCGTTCGGTCTGAATCACGCCGCCCAGCCGCGGCCGGGATTCGACCAGAGTGGAAGGGATGCCGGCTTTGGCCAGATAGTACGCGGTGGAAAGGCCCGAGATCCCGCCGCCGATGATGGTTACACGGGGCATCGGGGGGCGTGCGCGGCCGCTCGCCTCATGGGCGGAATTCCCGCACCATCTCCACGGCCGCCTTCACGTTCTCCACCGGCGTCTCGGGAAGGATGCCGTGGCCCACGTTGAAGATATGGCCGGGGCGCGCGCCGGTGCGCTTGAGCAATTCGGCGATTTTCAACTTCAGCTCGGGAAGGGGGGCGAAGAGAGCCACCGGATCGAGGTTGCCCTGGATGGCGGAGCGGTAGCTGATGTCCATCCAGGCCTGGTCGATGTTGGCGCGCCAGTCTACGCCCATGACGTCGCCGCCCGCGGCGTGCAACTCGCGGAAGAAGCCGGAAGCGCCGGTGCCGAAATGGATGACCGGCACGCCGGCGGATCGGATGCGCTCGATCAGGGCGCGCGAATAAGGCTGCACGAAGCGCACGTAGTCGTCCGGGCTCAGCGCGCCCACCCAGCTATCGAAGACCTGAATGGCCCGCGCCCCGGCGGTAACCTGGAGGCTGGCGAAGGGCGCCTGCACGTCCACGATTTTGCCCATCAGGCGCCGCCACAGGGTCTCGTCGCCGTACATCATCTTCTTGGTGCGAATGTAGTTGCGGGAAGCGCCGCCCTCGATCATGTAGCTGGCCAGGGTGAAAGGGGCGCCCACGAAGCCGATCACCGGCACTTTTCCGGAGAGGGCTCGCACCACCGCCTGGATGGCCTCGCCCACGTACCCCAGATCGTCCGTGTTCGCGGTGGAAAGAGAATCCACGTCGGAAGAAGTGTGCACGGGGTTGCTGATGGAGGGGCCTTCGCCGGCCACGAACCGCAGCTTCAGTCCCATGGGCTCGACCGGCAGAAGGAGATCGGCGAAGATGATCGCCGCGTCCACGTCCAGGATCTCGACGGGTTGCAAGGTCACCGTCGCCGCCAGATCCGGGCGCTTACAGATTTCCAGGATGCCGTGCCGGGCCCGGATTTCCCGGTACTGCCGGAGATACCGGCCCGCCTGGCGCATAAACCACACGGGCCGCACATCCGTGGGTCTGCGCCTGCACGCATCCAAAAAGCGGCTTGTCATTGGAGCCACGCGCATGCCTGTTCCGTCCTGTCTTCGCAAAAAAATGCGCGAAATCCTGGTTGCAGATGTCGGGCCGCCCACTGGCGGCCGTTGATGAAATAAGGCTTCGTCCATGCCTCGCTGTCGAGGGTGCGAGGCGCCATCACCGAGACCGAGAGCATGCCTGGAGCCGGGTATCCGGTGCGCGGATCCATGATGTGCGCCCAGATCTTGCCTTCCGCCCGGAAAAACTTTTCGTAGCTGCCGGAGGTGGAGAGGGACTCGTCTTTCAGATACACCGTGGCCACGGTTTTGCGCTCGCTCTTGGGGTCGCGGATGGTGATTTTCCAGCCGCGGGGCTCGCTCGGAGGAGCGCCCAGCCCGTAGATGCTGCTGCCGGAACCCGAAACCAAGGCGATGTGGATGCCTTTCTGCTTGAGGACCTCCACCATGCGATCCACCGCATAGCCCTTGCCGATGCCCCCGGGGTCGAGTTCCAGGCCCTCCCGGTCGAAGCTCACCGTGAGCCGCTCCGGATCGAGATGCACGTGCCCATACCCCACGCGCGTCAGGGCGGCCAGCACCTCGGCCTTGTGCGGGAGGCGGCCCGTGCCCTTGTAGAACCCCCAGACCTTCATCAGCGGACCCACGGTGATATCGAAAGCCCCTTCGCTCTCCGCGCTGTAGTGCAGGCATTCGGAGAGCAGTTGATACAGTTCGGCCGAGACGGCCACGGGATGCTCAGCGGCGGAGCGGTTGACCTGGCTCCACTCGCTGTCGGGCTTGTAGTTGGAGAGCAGGTTGTCCAGGCGCCGGACTTCATCAAACGCCGCTTCGACAGCCGTCTCCATCTGGTTCCGGTCCTCTCCATACACGGCCACGGAATAGGTCGAGCCCATGGCATCGGCGCTCTGCTCCAGCCGGAGCAATTCGGCGCCGGCCGCGGGACGCCCCCACGCGGCTGCCAACAAAAACAAAACTAGCACAATTTGTTTGACTTTAGGGCTGCTTTTCGGTCGCTCCACGCTTTTTCTTGGCCCGTTTCAGGAGAAGTTCGATGCGGGCGGGGGCGTCCGCCCAGGCATCCGGCTCAAAGTGCAGTTCCGGCACCTTGCGCAGGTTCAGGCGGCGGGCCAGTTCCTGGCGCAGGTAATGGCGGGCGTGGTCCAGGGCGGAGAGGGCACGCCGCTGCTCCAAGTCATCGCCTTCCAGGCACACCTTCACGTGGGCGTGCCGGGAGTCCGGGCTCACCTGCACCTCGGTGACTGCGATACCCCCCAGGCGCGGATCGTCCATCTCGAAACCAATGATTTCGTACAGCTCCTCCCGCAGCGCCTCGGAGACTCGTTCGATGCGGTGATCATGCATAATGCAGAAATCGGGAAACGTGCCCGCCCCGGGTTGCCTGGCCGTGGTGCCCGGTCGCCACGGTCATGCCAGCCACTCGATGGTCGCGCCGGCCAGACCATCCCCAAGAAACGAAACGGCTTCCTCTTCCACGGATGCGAGCACCCGCTGGGCGTGGCTATGATCGGAGGACACCGTAACGGCGGCCACTGCCGCGCGCTGCCACAGGTCCTGGTAGTCGATTTCGGCCACCGCGACGTTAAATTTGTTCCGCAGGCGGTCTTTGAGGCTCTTGACCACCTGCCGCTTGTCTTTCAGTGAGTGGGAGTTCTCCAGCCGCAACTCCAGCGTGAGAACCCCAACGGTCGGCATGGGCTGCTACTCCGGCGCCTTTCCGGCGCGGATCAGGCAAACACTTCGCTCGCGACGCGCTCGGTGACGAACGCTTCCATGATATCGCCCTGCTTGACGTCCCCATAGTTTTCCAGCGTGACGCCGCATTCCATCCCGGTTTTGACTTCGGAGACGTCGTCCTTGAAGCGGCGCAGGGAGGCGATCTTGCCGGTGTAGACCACCACGTTGTCGCGCAGGAGGCGCACCTCGCTGCCGCGGGAGAGCGTGCCGTCCTGAACAAAGCAGCCGGCCACGTTGCCCACCTTGCTGATGCGGAAGGTTTCGCGCACCTCGGCCTTGCCCTGGTAAACCTCGCGGAAGACCGGCTCGAGCAGGCCGGACATGGCCCGTTTGATCTCGTCGGTCAAGTTGTAAATGATGGTGTGCAGGCGGATATCCACCTTTTCCTGCTCCGCCAGGGCCGCCGCGTTGCGCTCCGGGCGTACGTTGAAGCCGATGATGATGGCGTCGGAGGCGGAAGCCAGCAGCACGTCGGACTCGTTGATGGCGCCCACGCCGCTGTGCAGGACGCGCACCTTGACCTTGTCGTTGGAGAGTTTTTGGAGGGTCTCGGTGAGCACCTCGGCGGAGCCGCCCACGTCGGTTTTCAGGATCATGGCCAGCTCCTTGACTTCTCCGCTGACCAGTTGTTTCTGCAACTGCTCGAGGGTCAGGCGGCTGCTTTTGGCCATACTGGCCTCGCGAGCCTTGGCCTCGCGGTACAGCACGATCTGTTTGGCCTTGGCGGTATCGGTCACCACCTGGAAGTCGTCGCCGGCTTCGGGCAGGGATTCGAGGCCCAGCACCTCCACCGGGGTGGAGGGCTCCGCCTCGCGCACCTGCTGGGCGCGGTCGTTGAGCATGGCGCGCACCTTGCCGAACACGGCGCCGCAAATAAAGAAGTCGCCCACGTGCAGCGTGCCGTTGCGCACCAGCACAGTGGCCACCGGTCCGCGGCCGCGGTCCAGCTTGGCTTCGAGCACCGTTCCCATGGCTGGCCGGGCGGGGTTGGCTTTGAGATCCTGCAGGTCGGCTACGAGCAGGATCATTTCGAGCAGCAGGTCGAGGTTGGTCTTGGCGCGCGCCGAGACGGGCACCATGACGGTATCGCCGCCCCAATCCTCGGCCAGCAGCCCACGGTCGGCCAATTGCTGCTTGATGCGCTCCGGTTGCGCATCGGCCTTGTCGATCTTGTTGATGGCCACGATGATGGGCACCTTGGCGGCGCGGGCATGATCGATGGCCTCGAGCGTCTGGGGCATCACCCCGTCGTCCGCCGCCACCACCAGGACCACGATGTCGGTGACCCTCGCGCCGCGCGCCCGCATACGGGTGAACGCCTCGTGGCCAGGCGTGTCGATGAAGACTACTTTGCGGCCGTCCTTTTCCACGTAATAGGCGCCGATGTGCTGGGTGATGCCGCCGGCTTCCTTGCCGGCCACGTTGGCTTCCCGGATGGCGTCCAGCAGCGAGGTTTTGCCGTGATCGACGTGGCCCATGATGGTGACCACGGGGGCCCGCTTGTGCAGATCTTTCTCCACTTCAGCCACTTCGATCTGCTGCATGGCTTCCTCTTCGTAGGTCACCGTGCTCGTGGAAGCGCCGAACTCGCGGGCGATCTCGTTGGCCAGCTTGGAGTCGAGGGTCTGGTTGATCGTGGCGAAGATGTTGCGATCCACCAGCTTCTTGATCACCAGGTTGGCCTTGACGTCCAACTTCTCGGAGAGTTCCTTGACCGTGATGCCCTCGGAAATGGTGATGGCGCGGTTGATGGGCGGGGGACCTTGCTCGGCTTGCCGCCGGCTGGCCGGGCGCAGGATTTTCTCTTCCGGCTCCGCTTGCCGATCGCGCTGCGGACGAGCCCCGCGCTTATCGGGGAGGCGGCGTTGCTGGTCCGGTGGAGGCGCCACACCGGCGTCCAACCGCGGGCGGGAGGTCGGGTGCATGGGCCGCGGGCCGCCGGGACGGGCCGGGGCTCCGGGTCTGGCACCCTGGCGGGCCACGATGGGTTGGCCGGGGCGAATGGGGCCGCGATAGATCGGCTGGCCCGGCACGGGCGTCGCTTGCGGCCGGAGTGGCACGCCGGGACGCGGCACCGGGGCGGGTACACCCGGCACCGGCGAAGCCGGACGGGGTTGGCTCAGTTTGGCCACCAGATCGGGCCGGGGCGGAACCACGGGACGCGCGGCGGGCTGGCCCACCAACGGGCGGCCTTGTGGCGCGGGCCGCGGCGTGCCTGGCGTGGGCGCCGCCGGCGCCCCCGCCGCGGGAGCCGCGGATGCCGCAGGCGCTGCGGGAGTTGCCGGTGTGGCGGCGCGCAGCGGCTGCGTGCGCGGGATAATCGCGGGCTTAGGAAGACTCGGAGCGCCGGGCACGCGGACCCCTTCAGTTACGGCCGCCGGGAAGGGCTGGCGCGGTCCGGAGAGAATCTGGCCGGGTTTGGGAGCTACCGGCAACGGCTTGGCCTGCGGAGCGGCCGGCCGGCCCGGTGCGATCACCGCCGCCGGAGGGGTTACGGGCGCTTCGGGTCCGCGGACGGTCACCGCCGGGCGCGAGGGCGTGGGAGCCGGCGGAGGGGCCGCGGGCGGCGCGGCAGGCGTCATACCCGCCAGGGGCGGCCGGATCGGCTGCGCAGGGCGAAACACAGGCTTTTCCGGGGACGTTTCCGGAGTTGCCTCGGATGCCACGGATGGAGCTTCGACCGGCGCGGCAGGCTGGGAGGCAGCGGGGGTTGGCGCGGGCGGGGCCGCTTCCGGCGCCCGCTCGTGGGCTGGCAGTGCTTCCGACTCGGCGTAGGCCTCTGGCTCCGCGCCTTCCTCGCCGGGTTCCGCGGGGAAGCCAAATATACGCCGCAGCTTCGCCGCCACATCTTCGTCGATCGAACTGGAGTGCGTCTTTTTCTCCTGGACGCCCAACTCAGGGAGTTTATCGAGGATTTCGTGGGCCTTCACCTCAAGCTCCCGGGCCAGCTCGTTAATGCGGATCTTCTTCATAGATAAAAACTTTGCTCGTTGCGGGCAGGCCCGCAACGAACGCTATACCTCCGGCCGGTCCCCCTGTTCTCCCGTCGGGGAAGTCTCGGGCTCCGAGTCCTTTATCGTATCAGACTCGGGTTGCACCATTTCCACAGTTTCCGCTCTGGAGGCAACTTCCTCCGCCGGTGCGGCGCTAGCCGCCACCTCCGCGGTGGGTTCCGCCTCGCCTGCGGCGGCTTCTTCCGCGGCAGCCTCCCCGGCCGGCGCGGGGGCGTGCTCCTCCGGCGCGGCTGGGCTGGCCGCTCCTTCTTCGTACTGGCCGTAATACGCGTTGACGGCTTCCTGAATGCGGGCCACCATCTTGGGGCCGATCCCCGGGATCTCCTCGAGCTGCTCCGGAGTCATCTGGCCGAGCTTCTCGACCGTTCCCACACCGGCTTCCAGCAGCTTTTCGGCGAGCTTCTCTCCCAGGCCGTAATCGATCAGCACCGAGACCGGCGCACCCGGAGCTACCAGGGCGGCCATGGCGGATTCGACCTCCTGACGCTTCTCCTCTTCGCTCTTGATGTCGATCTTCCAGTTGAGCAGCTTGGCCGCCAAGCGCACGTTCTGGCCTTTCTTGCCGATGGCCAGCGAAAGCTGGGAGTCATCCACGATGACCTCCATGTGCCGCTCCTGGGGATCCAGGATGGTCACCCGGCTGATCTTGGCCGGGCTGAGGGCGTGCGTGGCAAAGACCACCGGGTCGTCCGAGTACTCGATGATGTCGATCTTCTCACCGCGCAGTTCCCGGATGATGGACTGCACGCGCATACCCTTCATGCCCACGCAGGCGCCCACGCTATCCACGTCACGGTCGCGGCTCTGCACGGCGATCTTGGTGCGCTCGCCGGCTTCCCGCGCGCAGCCCTTGATGACCACGGTGCTGTCGTAGATTTCGGGCACTTCCTGCTCGAACAGGCGCATCACTAGTTCCGGCACGGCGCGCGAAACCACCACGCCGGGGCCTTTGCTGGACTTGTCCACCATCTTGATGACGCAGCGGACGCGGTCCCCGACGCTGTAGCTCTCCAGCTTGGACTGCTCCTTCTTGGGCAGGCGGGATTCGGTCTTGCCCAAGTCCAGGATATAGTCGGGACCCTCGATGCGCTTCACGGTGCAGTTGACCAACTCGCCGACCCTGCCAGAATATTCCTGGTAGACGGTTTCGCGCTCGGCTTCGCGGACCTTCTGGAAGATCACCTGCTTGGCGGTTTGCGCGGAGATGCGGCCCAGGGCGTCGGTGTTCTTCTGGATGCGGACCTCGGAACCGATTTCGGCCGCCGGGTCCAAGCGCGAAGCCTCCGCCAGGGTGAGCTCGTGCGAGGGATCGGTCACCTGCTCGACCACTTTCTTCACCGCGAACAACTGAATGGCGCCGGTCTTTTCATCCAGCTCGGCGATGTAATCCTCGTTGGTCCGGAAATGCTTCCTGGCGGCGATGAGCATGGCGTCGCGCACCGCGTCGAGCACGATCTGCGGGTCGATACCCTTTTCCTTGCTCAAAATTTCGATGGACTGAAAGATGGTTTCCAATGTGCTCCTCGTTTGGCTCTATCGCTTGGCGGTAAGACGTTTCCGGGGGAGGCGTCACCACTCGAACTTCAGGTTCGCCTTTTCCACCTGTTCGAACGGGAACCGGATGGTTCTGCCGTTTGCTTCCAGGCTGATGACACCTTCACTGAAGCCGGCCAGGGTTCCCTCCCAGTGGCGCTGGTTCTCCACCGCCTGGCGCAGGGTGACCCGGGCCTTTTTGCCCTGAAATCGCTCGTAATCCTTCGGCTTGAGTAGTTTGCGTTCGATTCCCGGAGAGCTGATTTCGAGAGTGTACGAACCCGGCAGAAGGTCCTCGACGTCCAGAATCGTGCCCACCTGCTGCGAGACGAGTTCGCAGTCGGCGTGCGAGACGCCCGCCGGCTTATCGATGGAGATCCGCAGGAACTGGTTTTTGCCGCCGCCCTTCAATTCCACATCGACCAATTCCATCCCTTCGGATTCGGCGACCCGCCGGGCAATTTCTTCGATTTTGGCCACTACCGCCTGCCGCATGACTCAAAGGCGCGCCGAACTCAACAAAAAAGTGGGCTTTCGCCCACTCAGAACGTTCGACACTCCAAACCTTATTTTACCGCGCCGGGGGCAAAACGCAAGCCGGGCACAGCCCCACGTGGATCTGCTATACTGCTGCTTTATGGCCATCGGGTCCGTCGCGCGGCATCACCACCATCATCCGGGTGCGTCTTTCTTGCGACGGGCGCTGTTCTGATTGGAACCCATCTGGAAATCGGAAAGGATGCCCGCCGCAGCGTCGGCGGGCTTTTTCATTTTAGAGACATGAATCTGGACTTTGCCAAATTGGATGGACTGGTGACCGCGGTGATCCAGGATCACCGCAGCGGCCGGGTGCTGATGGTGGGCTTCATGAACGAGGAAGCCTTCCGCAAGACGGTGGAGACCGGCTATGCCACCTTCTACAGCCGCTCGCGCCGGAAGTTGTGGCTGAAGGGGGAGACCTCGGGGCACCGTCTGGTGGTAAAGGAGATCGCCACCGATTGCGACCAGGACGCCCTGCTGATCCGCGTGGAAGCCCTGGGCCCGGGGGTGTGCCACAACGGCTACGAGAGTTGCTTCTACCGCCGCCTGGCGGACGGTCAATGGGTGGAATCCGAGCCGCGGGCCTATGATCCGGACGCGGTTTACGGAGGGCGGGCGTGAAACTCAAGCTGGGCATTCCTAAGGGCAGCCTCGAAAACGCCACCATCGACCTGTTCCGGCGGGCCGGCTTCAACATCACTACCAGCAGCCGGTCGTATTTTCCGGCCATCGACGATCCCGAGATCGAGTGCATGCTCATCCGGGCGCAGGAGATGGCGCGCTACGTGGAAGACGGCATCCTGGATGCCGGCCTGACCGGCCGCGACTGGGTGGCGGAAACCGAAGCCCAGGTGGAAGCCGTGGCCGACCTCGTCTACGCCAAGCAGAGCTTCGGCAAGGTGCGCTGGGTGCTGGCCGTGCCGGAGGCTTCCGCCTTCCGCTCCGTCAAGGACCTGGAGGGCAGGATCATCGCCACCGAACTGGTAGCCACCACGCGGCGCTACCTGGCGGCCCACGGGGTCAGCGCCAAGGTGGAGTTCAGTTGGGGCGCCACCGAGGTCAAGCCCCCGGTGCTGGCCGACGCCATCGTGGAGGTCACCGAAACCGGCTCTTCGCTGCGCGCCAACAAGCTCAAAATCATCGATACGGTGCTCGAATCCAACACCCAGCTCATCGCCAACCAGCAAGCCTGGCAGGATCCCTGGAAGCGGCGCAAGCTCGAGGATATGCGCATGCTGCTCGAAGGCGCCATCAACGCGCTGGGCAAGGTGGGGCTGATGCTCAATGTGCACAAGAACGACCTGGAAGCCGTTCTGGGGGTATTGCCGGCGCTGAAGCGGCCCACCATCTCGCACTTGAGCGACGAAGAGTGGCTGGCGGTGAACACCATTCTGGACGAAACCACCGTGCGAGACATCATTCCCCGGCTGAAGCAGGCCGGCGGGCAGGGCATCGTCGAGTATCCCTTGAACAAGATCGTCTTGTAGAGCCCATGATTCGCATCCTTCCTTCCAACCAGGTCGGGCGGCTGCTGGCCCGCCGCCAGGCGCGGCTCAGCGAGGCCGAGCAGATTGTCCGCCCCATCCTCGAAGCCGTGCGCAAACAGGGCGACCGGGCTTTGGTCGAGTACGGCCGCAAGTTCGACGGTCTCGACCGGCCCACCGTGCGCGTCCCGGAGGCGGAATTGCAGCGCGCCTCCGGCGAACTGGCGCCGGCGTTTCGCAAGGCGGTGCGGGAGGCCTCGGCCAACATTCGCGCCTTCGCCCGCATGCAGATGCCCGCCGCGCGGACACTCCAGCCGCGGCCGGGACTGCGCCTGGGCCAGATCGTGCGCCCGCTCGATACGGTGGCCGCCTACATCCCGGCGGGCCGCTATCCGCTGCCTTCCACGCTGATGATGACGGTGGTGCCGGCACAGGTGGCCGGCGTCAAAAACATCTGCGTCGCCTGCCCGCGGCCGGTGACGGAAATCCTGGGCACGGCCGCGCTGCTGAAGGTGCGCCACGTGTTCCAGATGGGCGGCGCGCAGGCCATCGCCGCGTTTGCCTTCGGCACGCGCACGGTGCCGCGGGCCGACCGCATCGTGGGCCCGGGCAACATCTACGTCGCGGCAGCCAAAAAGCTGCTGGCCGGGGAAACCGGCATCGACTTTGTGGCCGGGCCGACCGAGATTCTGATCATCGCGGCCGAGGGAGATCCGGGCTACCTGGCTGCCGACCTGCTGGCGCAGGCCGAACACGACGTGGACGCCTCGGCGGTGCTGCTGAGCACCTCGAAGCGGCTCGCCGCGGCGGTGGCCCGGGAGGTCGAGAGGCGCCTGGCGGATCTGCCCACCGCCGCCGTCGCCCGCCAGGCTATCGCGCGCAACAGCGCCATCGTGCACGTGGCTTCGCTCGAGGAGGCCGTGGAGATTTCCAACCGCTTCGCGCCGGAGCATCTGAGCATCCCGGACCGCGCGCTGCTGGCGCGCATCGCGCACGCGGGGAGCGTGTTCGTGGGTCCCTTCAGCCCGGAGGCGGCGGGCGATTACGCCTCCGGCCCCAACCACGTGCTGCCCACTGGCGGCGCGGCCCGCCTGCGCGGGGGGCTCTCGGTGGCCGACTACGTGAAAGTGATCTCCGTGCAGGAGTTGGACCGGCGCGCCCTGCGCGCGCTGGCGCCGGCGATCACCACCCTGGCCCGCGCCGAGGGCCTGGAGGCGCACGCGCGTTCCGTGGAGGTGCGAACCCATGCCTAAGGCCGTAAAACTGCCCAAGGGCGGCATCCGGCCGCGCGATGCGGTGCTGAAAATGGCGCCTTATTCACCACCCACTGCCGGCCGCGCGGATAAGCTCCGCCTGGATTTCAACGAGAATACCGTGGGCTGCTCGCCGCGCGTGGTCGAGTTTCTGCGCCGCTCGCTCGACGCCGCGCATCTCGCGGTCTACCCCGAATACGGCGAGGCCAAGGCAGCCGTGGCGGAGTTCTTTCGCGTCCAGCCGGAATCCTTCGTCTTCACCAACGGCACTGACGAGGCGATCCAGGTCTTCCTCAACACCTACGTGGACGACGGCGACGAAGTCCTGCTGCTGCGGCCCGCCTACGCCATGTATCGCTTCTACGCGGAGGTGGCCGGCGCCGCCATCCGGGAGATGGATTACCTGCGTCCCACCCTGGATTTCCCGCTCAACGAACTGCTGCGCGCCATTACCCCCGCCACCCGCGCCGTGCTGATCGCCAATCCGAACAATCCCACGGGCACGGGCGTCTCGCTCGAAGCCATCGAGCGCATCCTCAAGCGCGCGCGGCGCGCGGTGGTCTTCATCGACGAGGCATACTACGAGTTTTCCGGCGTCACGGCCCTTCCGCTCATCGAGCATTGCCCGAACCTGTTCGTCAGCCGCACCTTTTCCAAGGTCTACGGCATGGCGGCGATGCGGCTGGGCTGCCTGTTTTCGCACCCCGCCAACGTCGCCTACCTGCACAAGGCCCAGTCTCCTTACAGCGTGAACTCGCTGGCGGTGCTGGCGGCGCAGGAGGCCATTCGCGACACCGCCTACATCCACAACTACGTAGCCGAGGTGCTGGCCGCGCGCGAACTGCTCATCGTGGGCCTCGATCAGTTGGGTATCCGCCACTTTCCCAGCGCGGCGAACTTCGTGCTGCTGGATGCCGGCTCGCGGGCCATCGAGATTCGCGACGCCCTGCGGGCCAGGGGCATCCTGGTGCGCGACCGCAGCTACGAGATTCCCGGCTGTGTGCGCGTTACCGTGGGCACGCGCCAGCAGACCCGCCGCCTGATCGAGGCGCTCAAGGAGGTCTGGTGATGCCGCAAGGGGTACTGGTCTTCGATATGGACGGAGTCCTGGTGGACGTCACCGAATCTTACCGCGAGACCATCTGCCGCACAGTGGAGCATTTCACCGGCCGGCGGATCTCGCGTGCCCGAATCCAGGACTACAAAAACCAGGGCGGCTGGAACGACGATTGGAAGCTTTCGCACCACATCATCTCCGAGCTCGGCGTGGAGACGCCCTTCCCCGCCGTGGTGGAGTACTTCCAGGGCATCTTCCACGGCAACGGCGAAAACGGCCTGATCCTGCGCGAGCGCTGGCTGGCGCGCGAAGGCCTGTTCGAGCGGCTGAGCGGCGCGTATCGCCTGGCCGTGCTCACCGGGCGGGAGCGCTGGGAAGCCGAGCTGACGCTGCGGCGCTTCGCGCGCGGCCTGGTGTTCGATCCCATCGTGGGCGCGGATTCCGGCCTGCCGCACAAGCCAGCGCCCGGCGGCCTGCTGCACATCGTGGGGCAGTTTCCCGGAGCCCCGGCCTGGTATATCGGCGACACGGTGGATGACGCGCGCTGCGCCCGCGCCGCGGGTGTGCCGTTTATCGGTATCGCCGCGCCCTCGAACCTACGCTACGAGGAGGTGGTCCGCCTGTTCCGGGCCGAACATGCCATCGCCGTTCTCGACGACATCAACCAACTGGAGCCCGTGCTCGCCTCATGAGATCCGCCACTATTCAACGCGACACCAAAGAGACCCGCATTCGCGGCTCGCTGAAGATCGAAGGCCGCGGCCGCTACGAGATCTCCACCGGCATCCGCTTCTTCGATCACATGCTGGAGCTGTTCGCCAAACACGGCGGTTTCGATCTCACCCTGCACGCCGATGGCGATCTGGACGTGGACCAGCACCACACCGTTGAGGACGTGGGCATCGTGCTGGGGCAGTTGTTCTCCCGGGCGCTGGGCGACCGCCGCGGCATCAACCGCGCCGGCTATTTCGTCCTGCCCATGGACGAAACGCTGGCTGTGGTGGCGCTCGACCTGGGCGGGCGTGCGGCGCTGGTGTATCGCGACCTGGTGAAGGTGCGGCTGGTTGGCGACCTGCAAACCGAACTGGTGGAGGATTTCTTCGGCGGCTTCGTCAACCACGCCGGAGCGAACCTGCACGCCAAGGTGCTCTACGGGCGCTCCAGCCACCACAAGATCGAGGCCATCTTCAAGTGTTTCGCGCGGGCTTTGAAATACGCCTGCTCCACGGACCGGCGGCTGAAGGATCAGTTGCCCTCCACGAAAGGACTGCTGTGATCGCCATCTTCGACTACGGCGCCGGGAACCTGCGTTCGGTCGAAAATACGCTGGCCGAGATCGGCGCGGAATACGCCCTGGTGCGGGACGCAGCGGGCTTGGAGAGCGCCACGAAAATCATCCTGCCGGGCGTGGGTCACTTCGGCCAGATGATGCGCGCCCTGGACGATCTGGGCGTGCGCGACACGCTCTGCCGGCGCATCCGCGCGGGCGTCCCGTTCCTGGGAATCTGCCTCGGGCTGCAAGGCCTGTTCGAGTCCAGCGAAGAAGCTCCCGAAGTGCGCGGGCTGGGCATCTATCAGGGCACGGTACGGCGCTTCTCCGCCGAAGCGCGCGTGCCGCACATGGGCTGGAACTCCATCGAGCCGCGCCGCGCCGCGCGCCTGCTGGCGGGTCTCGGGCCCGAGCCCTACGTTTACTTCGCGCACAGCTACTACGTCCCCGAAACCGCAGTGACCGCCGCGGTCTGCACCTACACCGTGCCCTACACGGCGTTGCTCGAATCCGGCAATGTGTTCGGCGTGCAGTTTCACCCCGAAAAATCCGGCCCCGTGGGGCTGCGCATCGTGCGCAACTTCGTGGATCTCTGAACATGCTGGCCAAACGCATCATTCCCTGTCTGGATGTGACCGGCGGACGCGTGGTCAAGGGGGTCAACTTCGTGAACCTGCGCGATGCCGGCGACCCCGTGGAACTGGCGGACCGCTACAACCGCGCCGGCGCCGACGAACTGGTGTTCCTGGATATCACCGCCTCGAGCGACGCGCGCGCCATCATGGCCGACGTGGTGGCGCGCACCGCGCGCAAGGTTTTCATCCCCCTGGCGGTGGGCGGCGGCATCCGCTCGGTGGCGGACGCGCGCACTATTCTCATGGCGGGCGCCGACAAAGTTTCGGTGAACACCGCGGCAGTGCGCCGCCCGGAGCTGATCGCCGAATTGAGCGCCGAATTCGGCGCGCAGGCGGTCGTGCTAGCCATCGACGCGCGGCGGCGCGCGGCGGGCGCCTGGAACGTTTACACCCGCGGCGGCCGCGACGACGAAGGCATCGACGCGGTCGAGTGGGCCGCGCGCGGCGAGACGCTGGGCGCCGGCGAGATCCTGCTCACCTCCATGGATAGCGACGGCGTGCAGCAGGGCTTCGATTGCCCACTCACGCGCGCCGTGTCCCGGGCCACCCATATCCCCGTCATCGCCAGCGGAGGTGCCGGCAAGCCCGAGGATTTCCTGCGCGTGCTCACGGAAGGCGAAGCCGACGCGGCGCTGGCCGCCTCCATCTTCCACTACGGCACATACACGGTGAACGAGCTCAAGGAATTTCTGGAGCGCCACGGCATCCCGGTGAGGAAGACCGCATGATTCTGCCCTGCATCGACCTGATGGATGGAAAAGTGGTCCAACTGGTGCAAGGCCGCGACAAGGCGCTGGAGGGCGACGCTCCGCTGGAGATGTTGCGCAAGTTCGCCGCCTTCCCCGAGATTCAGGTGATCGACCTGGACGCCGCCATGGGCCGCGGTTCGAACGACGACCTGGTGCGCCTGCTGGCCGGCCGCGCCGTCACCCGCGTGGGCGGCGGCGTCCGCACTGTCGAGCGAGCCCGGGCGCTGGTCGAACAGGGCGCGCGCAAAGTGATCGTCGGCACCGCCGCCTTCACCCGCGAGGGCGTGAACCAGGCCTTCCTGGCGTCCCTGGCCGCCGCCGTGAGCCGCGAACGCCTCATCGTGGCGCTCGATTCCAAAGAGGGCCGCATCGTGGTGAAGGGCTGGCGCGAAGCCACGGACTTCACTGCCGAACAGGTGCTGGCCGCGCTGGAGCCCTATTGCTCGGGCTTCCTGTGCACCTACGTGGACAAGGAGGGTATGTTGCAAGGCACGGACCTGGCCTGGTTCCGGCGCCTGCGGCAGGCCACCGCCCTCGAACTCACGGCCGCCGGCGGTATCACCACCCTCGATGAAGTGCGCGAACTGCTGTCCATGAATGTCCACGCCGCGCTTGGCATGGCCATCTACACCGGCCGCCTCAGCCTGGAGGAACTCGCCCGCCTGGGCTGAGGTTCCGGTCCCGGCTCCTTGCGATAAATGCGCACGGTTTCGTGCGGGCTGAGGGCCACCGGCTCGCCCAGTGGTGTCCACCTGCCGGTGGCCAGAATCCGGCGCCGCAATTCGCGCGCCTTCCCGTTCAGATACACGAATCCCACGCGGCTCTCCAGGTAGCGCAGCGTGGCCTCGTCCGGCAGCAGCACATAATCCACACGCTCGAGCGCCGTCCGCACCAGGTCGGAGAGTTTCTGCTCGTCGGTCGCGCCGGGCACGTTGCGCGCCCATTCTCCCGGGCTCGCGGCGCTGAAAGCGAGATCCGCGGCGCCGCCGAAGCGCATGCCGGAGGGATCCGCGATGCCGCCGCCTGCGGGCATGCCGCCGTACTCGTAAATCAGGATGTTGCGCAGCATGCTGTTGTTCAGCTCCCCGATATAGGTATTGACGAACGCGACCTCGCGCAGGCCCCGCCTGGCCGCGTCCGCGCGGATGCTGTCCAGGATGCTCCGCACGGCGGCCATGCCGGCCAGGTGGGGCTGCTCCAGCAGATGCTTGCCGCCGGCCGTGGTTGCGTTGAACGCGCAGGCGCCGAGCAGCAGTGCGCACACAGCGCGGCGCGCCGGCGGCCGCAGCGCGGCCAGCGAAATCCCGCGATACGGCACGTAGCTGAATGACAGAAACCCGAACACCGCAGGCATCGAGACATAGGGATTTGGCCCGGCTCCGAGCGCCGCCAGCAACAGCACGGGCGCCAATCCTAGGTACAGGATCTCCCAGTCGAGCCGCGCCAGCCACGCGGCTGCCGAAACCTTTGCCGCCGGCCGCTCGACCCACAGCAGAATCCCCAGCACCGCCACGGAAGCCGCCGCCAGAGGCACGCCGATGTGCGCCAGGCCCAGCGCCAGGTGAATCGCGGAGCGCCACGGCGGCAGGTGCGCGGTGGCGTCCGGGCTCCAGACAAAGTAGTACTGATACAGATACCGGTAGCTGTGTCCCAGAAACACGGCGACGGCCGCCAGCGGCGGCGCCAACAACCAAGGCAGTCCGGCCAGCAGCGCCCGGCGTTCGGCGCCGGATGCGCGCAACAGCCGAAGCCCCCATGGCGGACCGAACATGGCCGCCAGGTAAGCCACGGCGGTGGCCCGCGTCAGGCAGGCCAGCATGGCCGAGACACCGCATAGCAGCCAAGGCACGGCGGAGGGCAGGGAACACGCTGCCAGGTACCACGCGCCCGCCGCCGCCAGAAGAATGTACAGCGGCAGATCCATGCGGAAATCCGCCAGGCCCCCGTCCACGCAGTAGATCCCGCCGAAACTCAGGAAGGGCAACGTCAGCGTCACCGCCAGCCACGCGTCCGCGCCGCGGCAGCGTACGAAATACCAGCCCAGCGCGAGACCCAGCCACAGCAGCCACGCCGTCTGCATCCAGGTTCCCAGCTCGCGCGAGAGCGGTACTAAAGGCGCAAGCACCGCCGCAACGAGCCACGGCAGCGCCACGTTGCGATTGGTGGTAGCGTTCTTCCAGCCCGCCGCCACTCCTTGCGTGCGCGCCACCGCGTAGACCTCGGCAAGCTGGTTGGTGTACGAGCACGAGTCGAAAAATGGAGTGTGGCTCTGATAGAATCGCCGGCTGCGGTAAGTGGCGTACCCGCCTTGGAGCAGGACCAGGATGGTGATTGCGGCGGCGGCGCGCATACCGGGGCTCTTCCGGAATGATACCTTGTGTAAGGAGAATCTCCGTGTTTTCGCCACGCATGCGCCTGCTTCTGCTAGTGTGCTCGGCTTGCGCCCTGCTTGCCGGCGCCGGAGAAGAGCCCCGCCTGCGCCCGGTCCCGAAGGTGGATCTGCACCTGAAGACCGGTCCGGCGGTGGGCGCGCAGATTCCGGATTTCACCGGCCGGGATCAGAACGGAAAGCTCCAGACTTTCGCTACCCTGCGCGGCCCTAACGGCCTGGTGCTGCTGTTTGTGCGCACCGCCGACTGGTGACCCTACTGCAAAGCGCAACTGGTCGAGTTGCAGCGTCAGCAGGAGGCTTACCGCAAGAATGGACTGGCCGTGGCGGCCGTGAGTTACGATTCCCCGGCCCTGCTGCGCGACTTTGCGCGCCGCAAGGGCATTACTTACCCGCTGCTGGGTGATGCCGACTCCACCATCATTCGCGCCTTCGATATCCTGAACACCAATTTCCACCCCGGCGAGATGCCTTACGGAGTGCCGTTCCCGGGCATGTACTTGATCGACGTGAACGGGATCGTGCGCGCCAAGTATTTCGAGGACGACCACACGGAACGCTACACCGCGGCCAGCATTCTGGTGCGCGAGTTCGGGGGCACGGCCGGCCAGGCCGGCCCCACCGTCGAGACGCCGCAATTGACGCTCACCTCGTCGGCCAGTGACGCAGCCGTTCCGCCGGGAGCCCGCCTGACGCTCCTGCTGGATGTGGACCTAAAGCCCGGCATGCACTTGTACGCCCCGGGAGTGGAAGGCGGCTACATCCCGGTGGATTGGCAGGTTTCTCCAACGCCGGAACGGGCGCCCAAGGCCTGGCTGGTACGGCCCGTCAACTATCCGCCGTCGGAACAGCTGCACCTCGCGGCCATCGGCGAAACCGTGCCCGTCTACCGCGGCCGTCTCCGCCTGATGCGCGACCTTACTCTCGGCGGCAGCCAGGACCTCAGGCCGCTGCTCGGGCCCGATCGCACGCTCACCGTGGCCGGCTCCTTCCGCTACCAGGCCTGCGACGACCGCATGTGCTATGCCCCTCGCACGCTTCCGTTGAAGTGGATTTTTCACATCGAGAGGCTGGATGCGCAGCGCTCGCCGGAAGACCTGCGCCGTCAATGAGGCTGGCTCTGCTGTTGCTGCCGCTCACGCTCGGGGGCGCGGCGGATCTGGACCACTCCGGCTGGGATCTCCTGCTGAAGCGCTACGTGAACACTCATCACCTGGTGGATTACGCCGCCTGGAAGCAGCACGACGTGCCGGCGCTGGACGCGTATCTGGCACTGCTTGGCCGCCCGTGGCCCGTGGGCCTGACGCCGGCGGCCCGCAAGGCGGCCATGATCAACGCCTACAACGCGCTGACCATCCGCTGGATCCTGGCCAACTACCCCGTGGCCAGCATCTGGCGCACGGACAATCCCTTTCAAGCCGCGCGCCACGTGCTGAACGGCCGCAAGATCTCGCTCGACGACATCGAGGCCGAACTGCGCCGCACCGGCGATGCCCGCATCCATGCTGCCCTGGTCTGCGCGGCGCGCAGTTGCCCGCCGTTGCGGGCGGAGGCGTACACGGGTCCGCGCGTGGACGCCCAACTGGACGACAACACACGGCAGTGGCTGGCGGCCGGCGGTCTGAACCAGTTTTTTCCCGAGAAACACATGGCCCGCGTCAGCATGATCTTCAAGTGGTACCGCGGCGACTTCGAAGAAGGCGGGCTTTCGCTGGCGGATTTTCTGTCGCGCTACGGACGCCCTGGCAAGTACACGGCCATCGAGTTCAACCCGTATCATTGGGGGCTCAACGACTCCTCGGGCCTGGGCAGCGACTACGGCGGCGCGCGCTTCCTGTTGGACCGCGGCCGCAATCTCCTGTGAGGGCCGCTTCCGGCCGCCTGTTATAATTTCCCGCAGGAAACCAATCATGCGCATGACCTTTCTGCTCCTGTTGGCGAGTGCGCCCGCGCTCCTCGCCGCGGACGCCTCGTTCAATGGCCGTTGGGACATCACCGTGACCGGCGAACCGCGCGGCCGCGCCTGGTGGCTGGAAGTCTCGGGCGCCGGAACGCCGGACCTCGCGGGTAAATTCGTGGGCTTCCCCGGCGGCGACATGAACCGCATCGAGCAGATCACCCTGCAGAACGGCGAGTTGCGCTTCACCTTCGACCGTCCGGCCCACGGCCAGCAGCACGCCGTCCATCAGGTCTACACCGCGCGCCTTGCCGGCGGGAAACTCCGGGGCGCCTTCGAGTCTGGTGCGGAGCGCCTCCAGTGGGTGGGCGTGCGCGCTCCGGAACTTCGCGACAAAGACGACGGCTCTTGGCATGAAGGCAAGCCCGTCCAGCTCTTCAATCACAAGGACCTCTCCGGCTGGCACGGCATGATCGCAGGCAAAGCGCTCGGCTGGACCGTGGAAGACGGCGTCCTCCGAAGCACCGGCGGAGCGAACAACCTGGAAAGCGACGCGAAGTTCTGGAACTTCACCCTGCACGTGGAGTATCGCGTGGGCCCGCACAGCAACAGCGGAATCGGCCTGCGCGGCCGCTACGAAGTCCAGATCCTGGAGGACTACGGCAAGCCGGCCGGGCTGCACAGCAACGGCGCGCTCTACAGCCGCATCGCTCCCTCGGAAAACGCCAGCAAGCCCGCCGGCGAGTGGCAGACTTACGACGTCCGCCTGGTGGGCCGCTCTGTCACCGTGGTGCTGAACGGCAAGAAAGTGATCGATCACGGATACATCGAGGGCCTGACGGCCATCGCCGACAACGCCGACGAGGCGAAGCCCGGCCCCATTCTGCTGCAAGGCGACCACGGCCCGGTGGATTTCCGCAACGTGGTGCTCACGCCACTGGTCAAGTAGGAGCCCGGAGCGCGCGTGAAACCCATCAGCGGAGTGAATGTGGCGGCCCTCACGCCGCGCGGGAAACAACCGCACGGGGCGGATGTGGGCGGCACGCTGGAACTGATCGACTTTCTGTGCAGCGCCGGCGTGAAAGGCATCGCCCTGATGGGCTCCACCGGCGAATTCGTCAACTTCAGCTCTGAAGAGCGCATCCGCCTGGTCTACCTGGCCACTAAGCGCTCCCGCGTACCGGTGCTGGCGGGTGTGGGGCACTCCACGCTGGATGGCGCGCTGGAACTGGGCCGCGAAGCCGTCGCGGCGGGGGCCGCCGGCCTTCTGCTGATGCCTCCTTACTTCTTCCGTTACCAGCAGGACGACCTGCGCCAGTTCTTTCTGGATTTCGCCGCGCAGGTCGGCAAACAGGTTGCCATCTATCTCTACAACATCCCGTTCTTCACGACCGAAATCGAATGCGAAACGGCCGTCGGACTGCTCTCCACCGGCCTGTTCGCGGGCATCAAAGACTCAAGCGGCAGCTTCGACTACTTTTCCCGTCTGAAGCAGATCACCACGGCGCATCCTTTCACGCTGCTGGTGGGCAACGACGTGGTCTTCACCCGGGCCCGCGCCGCGGGAGCCGACGGCGTGGTCTCGGGAGTGGCCTGCGCCGTGCCCGAGCTGATGCTGGGGCTGGATGCCGCCATTCAATCCGGCAACCGCGCGCGCGTCGATTGGCTGGAAGCCCGCCTCCAGGAGTTCATCGCCTGGCTGGACCGCTTCCCCACGCCGGTGGGCGTCAAGGCGGCGGCTGCGGCGCGCGGCCTGAAGATCGGGCCCGCCGCGGTGCCCCTGTCGCCGTCCCGCCAGAAACTCCTCGCGGAATTCCAGGAGTGGTTCCGGGCCTGGCTGCCGGAGATCCAACGCGGTGGCCCGGCGTAAGAAGGCAAGTGCCACCGAGCCGCGACCGTCAGGGAGCGGTTCTTTCGAACTTTCCTGCTTACGCCTCGCCGCGCTGGCCCTCCTGCTGGCCGCCTCAGCCCTCGCCCAGGTGTACCGCCCGGGGCCGCAGGTACTCACCTTCTTCTCCGGCGTGGACGATTCCGACCAGCCCTACGCGCTCTACCTGCCGCGCAATTACGATCCCGCGCGCAAGTACCCGCTGGTGGTCAGCCTGCACGGAGCCGACTCCAACCACCGGCTCAACATGCGCCGGGTCTTCGGCCGCGGCAACCTGCCGCGGGAAACCGATGCGGAAGCCGCCCGCTACTTCTCTGCGCTCCGCAATGTGGACTTCGTCGTGGCCTGTCCCCTGGCGCGCGGCACCATGGGATACCAGGGCATCGCGGAGAAGGATGTCTACGACATGCTCGCCGATCTGCAGCGCCGCTTCTCAATCGACCCGGACCGCATCTACCTGACCGGACTCTCCATGGGCGGCGGCGGCGCACTGTGGCTGGGCCTCACGCGGCCGGACCTCTGGGCCGCGGTGGCCGCCGTGTGCCCGGCCGTGCCGCCCGGCACGGAAGACCTGGCACCGAACGCCCTGAACCTTCCCGTGCACCTGTTCCACGGCGAGGCCGATCCCATCGTCCCAGTGGAGGTCTCGCGCCTGTGGCAGCGCCGCCTGCTGGATCTGGGCGGGCATGCCGAGTACACCGAATATCCCAACGTGCTTCACAATTCCTGGGATTTTGCCTACCGCAACGGCGCCATATTCGATTGGTTCGCCGGCTTCGAGCGCCGGCGCGATCCCGACCGGGTGCGCTTCGTTACCCGGGCCTACCGCTACAACACCGCCTGGTGGGTGCATTTGGACGTGCTCACGCCCGGCACGCTGGCCTCCATCGACGCGCGTTTCACCGGGCCGAATCAACTGGAAATCGCCACCGCCAACCTGGTGGGCTTCACGCTGAACCTGGCCGGACATCCGCGCTTCTCCCCGGCGCGGCCCCTGAGCGTGACCGTGGACGGCGCCGCCTTCCGGAGCAAACCGGCCAGCGCACTCTCCTTTTCCCGCGGTGATGGCGGGTGGAAGACAGGGCGCCGCTCTCCGCCGCCCGGCGCCAAGCGGCCGGGTGCCGAAGGGCCGGTGCTGGAAGCCGTCTCCGCGCGGCACCTGTACGTCTACGGCACTGCGGACGCGCCCGCTGCCGACGAGTTGCAGCGCCGCCACGACATGGCCCTTCACGCGGCCGACTGGTCTACACCGCCGAGCCGCCTCCTGCTGTCCTTGCCGGTCAAGGCGGACCGCGACGTCACCGCGAAGGATCTGGCCGAATCTAACCTGGTGCTTTTCGGCACCCGGGAGACCAACGCTCTCATCCGGCGCTTTGCGGATCGCCTGCCGCTGGATCTGAACGCCGGCGCCGCGGACTACGGCCTGGTGTACGTCTTCCCCATCGGCGATCGGGAGGTGGTGGTGAGCTCGGGGCTCCCCTGGTGGGCCGGTGCGGAGGAAGTCGAGCCGCCCGGATTCCGCTTTTTGCCGCGAGCCGTGCGCCTGCTCCAGAGCCTGCCGGACTATCGCCTGTTCAAAGGCTCCCCGCCGAGGGTAGTGGCCGAAGGTTCCTTCGACTCGAACTGGAAACTGCCGCCGCAGGCCGCCGCCAGAATGCGGGAAACCGGCGCTGTTGTGATCCAATAATGGGGATGTCTCCGGAGGAGTTCCGCCGTTACGGCCACCAGGTGGTGGATTGGATTGCCGGTTACCTCGCGCATCCCGAACGGTACCGGGTCTTGCCGGATGTCCGCCCCGGCGAGGTGGCCGCAGCCTTGCCGCACGCCGGCCCCGAGCAGGGCGAGCCGATCGAGGGCATCCTGGAGGATTTCGAGCGCCTGATCGTGCCGGCCCTCACCCACTGGAACCACCCCGGCTTCATGGGTTACTTCGCCATCTCCTCGCCCGGCCCCGGAATCCTGGGAGAACTGTTGACCGCCGCGTTGAACCCCAACGGCATGCTCTGGAAGACCGCGCCCGCGGTGACCGAACTCGAGCAGGTGACCCTCGGCTGGCTGCGCCGGTGGCTGGGCCTCGAAAACGATCTGTTCGGCCTGATCTTCGATACGGCCTCCACCAGCAGCCTGCACGCCATCGCCGCCGCCCGTGAGATGGCCGATCCCGAGACGCGTCAACGGGGCGCGCGCGGGGGCCTCGTGCTCTACACCTCGGCCGAAGCGCATTCCTCGATCGAAAAGGGCGCCATGGCGCTGGGTATCGGCCGGGAGAATGTGCGCCGCATTCCCGTGGATGCGGAGTTCCGCATGCGCACGGACCTGCTCGCTGAGGCCATCGAGAGCGATCTGGCCGCCGGGCGCCGGCCGTTTTGCGTGGCTGCCACGGTGGGAACCACCTCCACCACCAGCATCGATCCGGTGGAAGCCATCGCTGGTCTGGCCGAAAAGCACGGCCTCTGGCTGCACGTGGATGCGGCCTACGGCGGCGCGGCGGCCATCCTGCCCGAGATGCGCCATGTCTTCCGCGGCGTCGAGCGGGCGGATTCGTTGGTCATCAACCCGCATAAGTGGCTCTTCACCCCCGTGGATTGCAGCGTGCTCTACACCCGCCGCCCGGAAATCCTGCGCCGCGCCTTCTCGCTGGTGCCGGAATATCTGCGCACCTCCGAGGACGAACGCGCCGTGAACCTGATGGATTACGGCGTGCCGCTAGGGCGCCGCTTCCGCGCGTTGAAGCTGTGGTTCGTGCTGCGCTACTACGGCCGCGAGGGCCTGGCCGCCCGGCTGCGCGCGCATATCGCGTGGGCCCGGGAACTCGCCGCGCAGGTGGAGGCCCACCGGGATTTCGAACTGGCCGCACCCGCGCCTTTCTCCGTGGTGTGTTTCCGCCGCAAGGGCACGGACGAGGAAAACCGCCGCCTGCTCGATCGTGTGAACGCCTCGGGCGAGGTGTTCCTCTCGCACACGGTGCTCCACGGCAAGTTCACCTTGCACCTGGCCATCGGCAACATCGGCACCACCCGCGGCCACGTGCAGCGCGCCTGGCAAATCATCCAGGAACAGGCCGGGTCGGCGATATAATACCCCCGCCATGCAGAGCTACGCGCGCGGACCCTCCGCGCCTCCCTTGCTGGAAAGGACGATCGGTCAGGTGCTCGCCGAATCCGCGGCAGCCAATCCCGGCGGAGACGCCCTGATCTCCCGCCACCAGGGGCTGCGCCTGTCCTATGCGAACTTGCGGGAGCAGGCGGAGGCCACCGCGCGCGGTCTGTGGGGCCTGGGCATCCGTCCCGGCGACCGCGTGGGCATGTGGGCAGCCAACTGCGCCGAATGGATCTACCTGCAAGCCGCCACCGCGCTCACCGGCGCTGTGCTCGTGAACGTCAACCCGGCCTACCGCTCGCATGAGTTGGCCTTCGTGCTGCGCCAGTCGCGCATGAAAGCCCTGTTCCTGCATGAGAAAGACGGCCGCGCCAACTACCTTGAGATCCTCGGGGAAGCGCGCCACTCGCAGGATCTGCCCCTGGAGCACGTGGTGCTGCTGGGCACCGGCGCCTGGGATCGGATGCTCGCAGGCGGTCGGCCCTATGACGCGCTGCCGCCCGATCCCCGCGCCGTGGTCAACATCCAGTACACTTCCGGCACCACCGGGTCGCCCAAGGGCGTGCTGCTCAGCCATCACAACCTGTTGAACAACGCCTTCCTGATCGGCAACGCCATGCGCGTCTCCCGCGCCGACCGGCTCTGCTGCCCCGTGCCCATGTACCACTGCTTCGGCTGCGTGATGAGCTCGCTGCTCTGCCTGGTCTACGCCATCCCCATTGTGTTCCCGGCGCCGCAGTTCCAGCCCCGCGCCACCCTCGAGGCTATCGAGGCGGAGCGCTGCACCATGATCTACGGGGTCCCCACCATGTTCATCGCCGAACTGGAACATCCCGAGTTCGCCCGCTTCGATCTCTCCTCCCTGCGCACCGGCATCATGGCCGGCGCGCCGTGCCCCATCGAAATCATGCGGCGCGTGGTGGAAGATATGCACTGCCGCCAGATGACCATCGCCTACGGGCAGACCGAAAGCTCCCCGGTCATCATCATGTCGGACACCGAAGACAACCTGGAAGTGCGCGTCTCGACCGTCGGGCGCGCTCTGCCGCACACGGAGGTCGCCATCGTGGACCCGCAGACCGGACAGGTGGTGGAGACGGGCCAGTGCGGCGAACTCCGCACCCGTGGCTATCTGGTCATGCAGGGTTACGACGGGGAGGCCGAAGCCAGCGCGCGTGCCGTGGACCGCGAGGGCTGGCTGCGAACCGGCGACCTGGCCGTCATGCGGCCGGATGGCTGCTTCCACATCACCGGCCGCCTGAAAGACATGATCATCCGCGGGGGTGAGAACATCTATCCCCGCGAGATCGAGGAGTTCCTGCACCTGCACCCCAAAATCGCCGATGTCCACGTGGTGGGCGTTCCCGACGCCCGGCTGGGCGAAACGGTGCTCGCCTGGGTGCGCCTGAAAAGCGGCGAAAGCATGACCGAAGAGGAACTCCGCGCGCACTGCCGCGGCAGGATCGCGCACTTCAAAATTCCCCAATACGTGCGCTTCGTGGATTCGTTCCCCATGACCGTCACCGGCAAGATCCAGAAATTCCGGATCAGGGAGATGGAAATTCAGGCGCGCGGCCTGGAAGGCGCTGCCGGAATCCGCACGGCCTGACGACGGCTCGTCAGCCCGCCACCGTGATCTTTGCCTTGGAAAGATGCCTCTCCAGCCTTTCTGCCCGGCACTTCCCCCATCCGCGTATTCCGAATCTGTTGGCGAGTGATCAGGCCACGGTCGACAGCCCGTCGTAGCGCTTGGCGGATGAAGTTCCGCTCGACCGTACCCGCCTCCATAAGGTCAAGAATCGCCCGCAGAGGGCGGGTGACCTTAAAGCCCTGCACGGTCTGTATGTCGTTTTCGGGCAGGTCGGCATAATGAAGGACGAGGATACAGGAATATCGCTGTTGCGTCGGAATTCCGTCAAAACGGTGATGTGGAGCTTCGCCGGGCTCAGATCGGACAGATCGTAGAGGCTGAACGCCGTCTGGTGGCTGTATACAGCCTCGCGGCGCGTCCGGCGCAGTTTCCGGCTACTGCGTCCGGCCGAAGGTGGATTCCTCCGAATCCTCGAACAAGCCGAAGACGATTACGTTGGAGCCGGCCTCCACTGCCACGTACTGCCGGCCTTTGAAACTGTAGGTCATGGGCGAAGCCGAAATCGCCTGGCCGGTGTTGAAATGCCAGAGCGGCTTTCCGCTGCGGGCATCGAGAGCGGTGAAGATCCCCTGGTCGCAGCCGGCGAAGATGAGGCCGCCGGCGGTGGAGAGCAGACCCGCGCCATAGGCTCGCGAGCCGATCTGCTTGAATTCCCACACCAGCTTACCGGTGGTCAACTCGAGCGCACGGACGTATAACTGGCGCGGTTCCTGGGGGCTTTCAATATAGCCGGTGGCGTCGAACGGAAAGCCGCCGGGGCGGAATTCCTCGTATGATTTGGTGTTGATGCCGCAGCCTTCGAGGGCGGCCACGTAGAACAAGCCCGTATCCGGGTTGTAGGCGGGAGACATCCAGTTGGTGGCGCCGGAGGTTGACGGGCAGACCTTGGTGCCCTGAAGACTCGGCTCCACGCCTGGAACCAGGATCGGGCGGCCCTCCGGCGTCAGACCTTTCGCCCAGTTGACGGAGTGCACGAAGGGCGTGCCGTGCAGGAATTGGCCGGTAACGCGGTCGAGCACGTAATAGAAGCCGTTGCGATTGGCCTGGATCAGAAGTTTGCGCCGGCGGCCCTGATATTCGGCATCCACCAGCACTGGAATCTCCACGGCATCCCAGTCGAGCAGGTCGTGCGGCGTGAACTGGAAATACCACTTCATCTTGCCGGTGTCGGCATCCAGAGCCACCATGCACTCGGTGTAGAGGTTATCGCCCTTGCGCAGGTCGCCGTTGAAGTCCGGCGCGGGGTTGCCGATGCCCCAGTAAATGACGTTCAGTTCCGGATCATAGCTGCCGGTCAGCCAGGTGTCGCCGCCGGCGGTCTTCCAGGAATCCCCGGCCCAGGTATCCCCGCCGGGTTCGCCGGGGCGTGGAATGGCGTTCCAGCGCCAGAGGCGCTCGCCGGTGGACGCGTCGAAGGCGGCCAGCAGACCGTTCATGCCGTAATCGCCGGGCGCGACGCCGGTGATGATCTTCCGGTTGAGTACGAGCGGCGCGGCGGGCGCCCAGTAGCCTTCCTTGGCCTCGGCGATTTTCGATTGCCAAAGGAGGCTGCCGGTGCGCGCGTCGAGCGCGACCAGGTAGGCATCCGGCGTCGTGTAATAGACCCGGTTGCCGAGCACCGCCACTCCCCGGTTCGGGCCCCGGCGCATGGCCGGCTCACGCCGGTGCTGCCAGATGAGGCGCCCCGTCCGGCCGTCCAGCGCGAACACCTCGTTCGGCTGGGAAAGATACATCACCCCGTCCACCACCAGCGGCACGCTCTCCAGCCTGCCGGCGCCGGGCACGTGGTAAATCCATTTGGGCACCAGGGCCCGCGCGTTGGCCGTATTGATCTGCTTGAGCAAGCTGTGGCGCTGCGAGTTATAAGAACCCGAGTAAGTGAGCCAATTAGCCGGATCGGCTTTCAAAAGGTCCTGGTAGGTGACCTGGGCAGCCGCGGATGAGAGCAGCGCGCCAGCCAGGCACAGAGAAGCGGCGTAACCGTTCATTGTTCGTCGTCCTCCTCGCTCCGCCGGCGGCGTTCCACCTTGTGGACCACCTGGCGGCTGAGGAAAGCGAGCAGATCCTGGAATTCGGATGGTTTGAGCACACGGTCGTAATTGCTGGGCATCAGAGACTGTTTTGCATAGAGGACCTGGCGGAGTTCTCCGGCGGTGAACAGTTGCAGCCGGTCGTGGCTATCGAGGAGTTGCAGGGAGAAGTTATTGTCGTTTTTGGCGATGCCGGAGAGGCGCCGTCCGTCGGCGGTGACCACTTCCACGGGCTGATATCCGCCGGGGATCGGCTGCTTCGGCTTGGTGAGCGAGTCGCGGATGGATTCAAGCGTCCGCTCGCCGCCGACATTGGAGAGGTCCGGCCCGCTGATGCCGCCGCGGCCGCGGATCATGTGGCAGTTGCCGCAGCGGCCCTGGCCCCAGAAGATCTGCTCGCCGCGGGCGGCGTCGCCAGGGACGAAAGCGTCGGACGCGGTGGCTCGCAGGCTGCGGATGTACGCCACCACTTTCCAGATGTCCGTGGCGGGCAAAGAGAAGGGCGGCATGGCCGTTCCCGGAATGCCATTCTGGATCGCCTCAAAGAGGGCCTTGTCGGTACGGATCACGTGGGAACGCCCGGCGCCCAAAGCCGGGCCGCGGTCTCCGGCAGCCCCATTCAGCCCGTGGCACACGGTGCAGTTGTGATTGTAGAGTTCGTGGCCTTGGGCCACCGCCTGCGGGTCGTGCCCGAGCGGATTGGCCTCAGAAGCCGGGCCGGCATTCCGCTGGGCCAGCAACGCGGACACGAACAGCGCGCCGGCCACGGCGCACTGGATAGCTTGAAACCGCATCCTCTTTAAATAACATATCCCGTAGCCGGACTGGCCTATTGCGTGCTGATCGGGGCGCCTTCCGCGGTAATGGTCACCAGCGACCGGGAGGGCAGCTTCAGGGCGAGTTTTCCTTCGCTGGAGCGCAAGGCAGGCTGCGTTTGAAATGAGGCCGCTTCCGTGGTCTCGACGACGCGCCACTCGGCATCGGGTACGCCCTCCAGCGAGGCTTCGCGGCCGGCGGCGAGGTTCAGGATGTGCAGCGCGTAGCGATTGCCGTTCCGGAAGGCGGTAAGCAGCACGCTGCGCTGATCCGAGGCAGTTTCGAGGGCTTCGCTCTTCTGCGGCGTGAGATCGGTGAAGTGCTTCATCAGCCAGAAGCGGGCGGAGGGTTCGACCGTGCCGTCCGGGCGGGCGCGCGCCAGCGCGTAGTCGTTGGTGAATTGCCAGAACTGCGTGCCTTGCGGGCGGGCGTAGAGCAGGAGTTCCTGCGTCATTCTGGCTTCGCGCAGCCCGTACTGGTAGCTATCCCAGGAGCGCGTGTAATAGGCCGCCGCGTCCACGCCGAGTTCGGTCACCAGCAGCGGCAGCTTCAGCCACTCACCGACGTCTCCCCAGGCGGCGTATTGCTCCGGGGTGCCGCCGCCCCAGGAATGAAAGGCCACGGCGCCGACGTATTGCATGGCTTCCGGATCGGCCGCGGCATCCAGCACGAACTTGTGCGTATCGCGCGGCCCGGTGGCGTCGCCGAGCAGCATTTTGGTCTTCAGGCCCAGCTTGTGAAAGTATGCGCCGATGCGCTTGATGGTCTCCGCGTGGGTCTCCGGCGTGAGGCCCACGTAGACGCCGATATTGGCCTCGTTGAAGGAGAACAGATCGGGTTCCACGCCGTATTCGCGTCTGGCGTAGAGCAGGTAACTGCCCAACAGGTCCAGCAACTCATCCCACTTCTCGGGCTTGATGAGGCGGAAGTGGGCCATGCGGGGCTTCTCGTAGGGGTCGGTGTAAAAACGCTCGGGCAGCCACCAGATGCTGATGACGTAGGGCACTCCCAAGCGCTGAAAATCACGCATGGCCTCCAGATCGGCGCGGATCTCGGGACCGGGGTTGTCGCGCTGCTTGTCCCATTGCAGCAGCTTCATTTCGGTGCGCGCCCAAGCGAGCTTGAGGTTCTTGCGCGTGTAGGCGGATACGGGCGAGAGGTTATTCCAGCAATAGTTGCCGCCGAAGCCGTCGAAGTGATAGCGCGGCTTGGAGGCGTCCAAGGTGAGCCGGACGGGCTGCGCCGGCGTGGTGTTGGTGAGTCGGAGCGATGCGCTGAGGCTGGCGGACTCGCCGGCGTTGAACGCCCCGCGCTTGAGGGCCGCGCGCACCTGGAAGGAACGGCCCTGGGCATCCCACCGATCCACCGCCTGAGCCGCGTGCGGTTCCCCAAAGCCGATCGCCAGCGAGATGTAGCCGGCCGAGTCGTCAAAGCGCAGAGACGCCGTGTCGCCCCGATAGAACACCGGGTCGGACGGCTTGGTGGCGCTTAACGGCAGAGGTTCGGCGCCTTCCGGCGTGACCTTGCCGCCGACAAAGACGGCTCGCGGCAGGTCCAGCGTTAGTTCGATGCCGTCCACGTCGAGCGGCGTCTCCGCGGTGACCGTGCTCGCATAGCGCACTCCGGAGGAGTCCTCTTCCGCCTTGAATTCCATCCGTCCCTTGCCGCCGTCCGGCAGTTCGAAATCGCCGGACCACGCCAGTTCCCGTCCCTGGCGCACGACGCCGCGCCGGTCGCGGCGCCTTAACTGGAGAGGAATGCGCTTGCCGGTGGGCAGCACCGCTACGAGATTCGAAACGGCTTCGACATCCTCGGCTTGCGAGAGCAGGGCGATGATCCGCCCGTTGCTGTCGTAGGCGGCTTTTTCGACCGCCGCCGCAGGAAGGCACAGGCATACCAGAATCAACCAGCAGCGCATAATCAGGGTCCTCAAACTCATTCGAGGCGGTGAACCTTCACCGCAAGATCGCGTTCGAGCGGCGGAATCGGAATGCGGGCGGCGCCCTCAGGCGCGTTCACCTGGCTCGACTCTACGGGGGCGCCGTTCCAGGTGTCCCAGACCTCGACGCGGTAGCGGCCAGGCTCCACATCGTTCAGAGTGACAGACGCTCCCTCGACCCGCGGAATCGGCACATTGTGGACGACATTCCACCAGGTGTGCGCGCGGTTCTGGATCCATAAGATGGAAAGAGATTTCCCGCGCAAGCCTATGGCGCGCACCTGCGTATTATTCGTCTCCACACGGGCCTGCTCGAACCCCGCGGTGGTCCAGGGAATATCTGCCGCAAACCTGGCAACCGGCAGGAACTGGAAGTACAAATCCTTCGGATCGACGTATTGGCCCCACCACCACAGCGCACCGGTCCCCGCGGCACCGAAAGCCAGCGGCGCCCAGAGGCCGTTGTGAAGGTGAACGCCGCGCGTATCCGCATCGCACAGCTTGCGGAAATCCGGCTTCTCGCGAATAATGCCGAATTCCGCGAAAAGGAACGGTTTGCCGAAATGACGCACCGGCTCCATCCACTTGAGTGCCAGCCCGGCCATGTCGTGCGCCAGTTCTTCGTCCTCAGGGCGGTGCCAACCGTAGTAGTTATGCATCTGCGCGAAATCATTTTCCGGCATCCGCCACATCTCCGGCCAGAAGCCGCTGGAGCCGAGGCTGTTCGTGGTCATGTGCGCGGGGTCGATTTGTTTCAGGTAAGCGCACATCTCGCGGTTCCAGTCCAGGAGTAATGGGCGGTCTCCACTTACCTCGCGGTCCACGGCATTGACTTCGTTCCACAGTTCCCAGGCCATGACATGGGTGCTGTAGCCCCAGCGCGCCACCGTGTAGCGCAGCCGGTTACGGAACAGGCGCCGCGCCTCGGGCAGCGCGAAAAAATCGCGCATCTTGCCGCAGGGGCCGCCGTTGCTGATGCTATAGGCGTAGTCTTCCAGATCGAATTGCTTGCGAGGCTCGACTCTTGGTGTGATGTGCCGGATCCAGTCGATGCACATCTTCTGGTAAATGCCGTGCTCCTCGCTGAGTTCCATTACCTGATCCAGGCGCCAGGCATTGTCCAGGCGGTACTCGCCCATCGGGCCGAGTTCGAGCGCGAAGTAGGGATGCCCAATCCACAGCCGGATGTAGTTGCCGCCGTTCTGGGACAGCCGCGGGATCCAGCGGTAGTATTCCGAAAGCGGTCCTTCCACCAGGTTCTCGCCAATGGCAAAGTAGGGCGTGCCATCTTCGAATTCGAAGTAATGCGGGTCTTTCCGCGAAACCCGCAGGTACCCGTGCGCCACCCCGGATTGCACCGTAAGCTGGACCGCGGGTCCCGAAACGGTCCCGCTGTGGTCGCGCGCCGTGATCCGGACCGTATACGTCCCCGCCTCCGAAGGCATCAAGCGCACGCGCCACTCCGGCGGATCCACCGCCGTCATGATCTCCCGGGTGGTGTTGTCGCGCCCGCCCCGGACCTCCCTCTCAAACCTCTGGTAAAAGAATGCGGGAGCCGAACATTTCCTTCCCGATGGCGCCGTGATTTCTGCATCCACCGCGATCTCGTCGGGATCGAAGGGCGTGGTATACGTGCCCGTGACCGCGGCCCGCAACTCCACCCGCTGCCACTGGACCGGAGCCGTCGTGAGGACCTTGGCCTGCCCGACCGACAGCTTCTCCTGCGCTGCCCACCGGCTGGTTCCGGACAACAGCGGAAACGCCATCGCGAGCGCGCAAATCGGCGACCTGAAAATCCACATGGAACTATTGTGGTGACGGGCCGCGAGGCCCGTCACCTGATGGTAGCGCGTTGCGCGCCCGGTCAGAAGAGCAGCTTGAGCGCCATCTGGATATTACGCGGCGCCTGAGAAGTGCCGCTGATGACGCCAAAGTTGCCGGTACCGAGCCCCGGCCCCGGCCTGCCCCACTGCGGGGTATTGAAGGCGTTGAACATCTCGAGCCGGTACTGCAAGGTCAGTTGTTCACCCCTCAAATAGGTGTTCTTGAAGAACGACAGGTCGGTGTACTTCAGGCCCGGCACGCGCACATCGGGGAGCGTGCGCGCGGTATTGCCGAAGGTGTACGCAGCGGGCTGCGAAAAGACGCTGGTGTCAAACCATTGTTTCAGCCTCGAGTCCACAGTGCCGCCCGTGATCTTGGCGCTGTGGCCGTTGTTGTTCACCCGCTGAGAGTTTGTGTAGATATTAGTATTGTTCGAAAGCGCACCGATGAACATCGGCTGGCCGCTCTGGAATGTGGTGATTCCGTTCACCTGCCAGCCGCTGATCAGCAGGCTCACCACTCCGGACACGTTGCCGCCGAATTTCTTGCCTTTTCCGAACGGCAACTCGTAGACATAGCTGAACACCGCCCGTTGGGCGACGTCCATGGAGGAGATGGAGCGCTCCAACCGCTCATCATATGCATTCAGCTTCGTGGCCGAGATTCCGGTTTCCGGTCCGCTGGCGACCGGGCCCAGGAAACTGACCGCCGAGGATGCGTTATCGATCAGCTTTCCGGCCGTATACGCCATCAGGAAACTGAAGCCCTGCGAGAAGCGCTTGTCCACCCGGATCGTCATGCCGTGATAAATCGAATCGGCCTTCGGCTTCCGGAAGGAGCTCATGCCCGTGTATTGCGGCCACGGCCGCAGCAACTGCCGGTACTCCACCGTCGGTTTGCTCAAGGCTGTCGTGGGATCGGTGATGATCCCATAGAACGGATTGGGCACGATCCTGAGCAGGTCCGAGCCGAGCTTCATGTACGACGGATCGAGTTGATCGTACTGATACGAGCCCTCTCCGTCGATCAGCGCGATCCCGCGGTTGCCCAGGTAACTGATCTCGGCCACCATGTTGCCCGGTATTTCGTGCTGGATATTCAGGTTCCATTCCTGCACGTAGGGGTTGCGGTAGGCGTCGAAGACCGATTCGCCGATGCCTCTTCCCAGTTTAGTAGACGCTCCCAGGCTGGTCCCCGTAGGGAAGCTGAAGCCGACCGGGAACGGGTTGCTGATGTAGGCGAATACGGTCCGCATGCTGTCGTACGTGCTGTTGTAAGTGGTGCTGTCCCGGAAGCCCTCCATACCGGGGGCCCCCGTCGTCCCGGCGGCCTGCATCGGGGAAGGTGCATAGGCGATGCCGTAGCCGCCGCGCACCACCATCTTGCTGGTAGCGTTCCAGGCAAAGCCAAACCGCGGACCGAAGTTGTTGAGGTCGGCCGGCGTCTGGGTGCGGTCTTGCGGCGTCACAAAGTGCATGGCGCCCATCAAGTTCCCGCACGCAGGGCAAGCGGATGCCGGGACTTTGCCCGCGATGGGCGAAGGGTCGTACAGGTTGAAATACGAGTATCGGTTGAACCGCTCGGTGCGCGGGAGGTCGACGTCATACCGCAGCCCGATGTTCAGGGTCAGCTTGCGCGCGATCTTCCAGTCATCCTGGACATACCCCGCAAAATACGAACTGGCAGAGGCGGCTGTGCCGTCCACTGTCATCGTCGTGCCGCTGTTCCCGAGCCCGAGCAGGAAAGAAGCGATCGGGAATCCCGCCGTCGCGCTTGTAGTTGCGATCTCCTGCTGCGTCCACCCATTCGTGAACGAGTAGTTCCCCGACGGGTATCCCGCCTGCTGGAAGTTGATCAGCAACTTTCGATACTCGCCTCCGAACTTGATGGTATGTTTCGGCAGAATTTTCGTCATGGACGCCGTCCACGAATGAACCATCGGCGCCATGAACAGGCGGGTCCAACCGGATTGTCCCAGGGACGCCAGAGTGCCACTGAAATCCATCCTGGGGAATTCGCGGCCTTCCCGGGCCGCCGCGTCGTTGTAGTATGACGGGAAGCCCAGCGTCGTCAGGTCAATTCCGTCCGAAAAGGGCAGGCTGGTCGAACGGGTACGGCCGAAGCCGTAGCGGAAATTCAGCAGCAGGGTCGGACTGATGGTAACGGTGTTGTCGAGCGAAAGCTGAGTGGCCCGCCCACTGCCCGGACCGCCGCCGGTCGGCGAGGCGATATTGCCGAAGCCGTTGAACGACACACTGTTGCTCCACCCTGTTGACACCCGGGCGAACATGCGCCACTTCTCGCTAAAGCTGTGGTCGATGCGCGTATCGACGCGGTAGCTGTTGCTCGGCCCGGTGCCCGAACTGGTGAAGTCGTTGGCGTAGGTATAAGGATTGACCGGAGTCGTATTCGGATCCGGGAAGTACTTCATCATCGTCACTGCCACCGGATCAAAACGAGTCGACGGAATCAAATTGCCCGCGAACGGATCGCGGATGTACTTGCCCGGATTGTTGGGATCCGCCCGGACGGTGGACGGATCGTAGATCGTGATCGGCTGGCCGCCGCTGGTCTTCAGATTCGAGAAATCGCCTGCACGCCAGGCCGCCGGCGGCACGGTGCCCGTGTAGACGCTCAGGCTGCGCGCATTGGTCCCCTCGAAGCCCACAAAGAAGAACGACTTGTTCTTGCCGTTGTACAGGTGCGGGATAAAGATCGGCCCGCCTACGGTGCCGCCCCACTGGTTGCGTTTGAAGCTGCCTTTTCCGCGCCCGGCGCGGTTGGCAAAGAAGTCGTTGGCATCCAGTACGCTGTTACGCAAGTAGTCGTAAGCTGTGCCGTGCATGCTATTGGTTCCAGACCTGGTCACCACGTTGATGACGCCGCCCGCAAACCGGCCATATTCGGCGGCCAGGGAGTTTACCTGTACGGAAAACTCTGCTACCGCGTCCACCTGCGGCTCATAAACCCGGTTGTTGATCCCGATGTTATTCTCGGGCGCGATATCGGTCATGCCGTCGATCTGCAATTCGCTGGTGGCATTCCGCCCGCCGCCCATCGCCGGTGTCGCGCCGCCGCCGGTGGGGTTCACGCCCGGCGTCAGGTTGGCCAGGGAGAACGGGCTGCGGCCGTTCAGCGGCAGGTCCATGATGCGTTTGTTCTCGATCACCTGGCCGATGGACGATGTATTAATGTCCAAGGCCGCCAGTGCGGCGCTGATCTCCACCTGCTGGGCGATGGCGCCCACTTCGAGCGTGACATCGACAGACCGGTTTTGGGCCACATCGAGCTTGATGTTCTCCTGCCGGACCGTTCGGAAACCGGTCTTTTCCACGGTGATGACGTAAGTTCCCGGCGGCAGGAACGGCCGGAGATAGCGTCCTTCCGACGAGGTGGAAACCTGAACGGACTCGTTGGTACCGATGTTGGTGATCACGACCGTGGCATCGGGCACGACGGCGCCGCTGGGGTCCACGACGGTTCCCTGGAGCGTCGCAGTCGGAGTCTGGGCGAACAGCGCCACCCATCCCGACGCCGCCAGGAGGAGCAATGCGAACAGACGATGTGACATGACAAACCTCTCGCGCGGCGATCTTGTCGCGCAGTTCGAGGGCAGACAGCGGATTTTCTTCCGAAACCCGCCGAAGCAAGCCTGGCTCTCTGGACGGAATTGTAGTGCCACTCCCGGTGATTGTCAAGGAGATTACTAGCTGATTATCTTTGATAAACCGCGATCATCATAGCTTTACGGGATTCGCGCTCTTGCGCTGCGCGCCGCCGCCCGCCACCGTTGCATTTCAGGTCCGAAACCTGCTAAAAGAGGGGCACGCAGCATGCCCGGGCCGGGTTTCGGGTGTGGGCGCAGACCGGTGCAGGAGGCCTTATGGAACGCTTCCCCAGGGACAACGCTTACAACCGGCGCGAGGTGCTGAAAGGCGGCGCGCTGGCGGGAGTGGGAGCAGCGGCGCTGTCCGCGGGCTTCGCCGCCGAACCGTTGAAGAGCGTGCGCGTCGGATTCGTGGGAACCGGCGGGCGGGGCACGGAACTGCTGCGCAACCTGCTTCGCCTGGAGGGCGTCCGGATCGTGGCGCTGTGCGATATCAACGAGGCGAACCTGGCCCGTGCCCAGGACCTCGTGCAGAAAGCCGGACAACCGCGGCCGCCGGGCTACTCCAAAAGCGATACCGACTGGCAGCGTTTGTGCGACCGCGACGACCTGGACCTGGTGGTCAACGCCACGCCCTGGCAATGGCACGCGCCCATCAGCGTGGCCGCTATGAAAGCCGGCAAGCACGCCGCCACGGAAGTCCCGGCCGCGCAGACCGTGGAGCAGTGCTGGGAACTGGTGGAGACCTCGGAAAAAACCGGCCGGCACTGCGCCCTGCTGGAGAACGACTGCTACTACCGCGAAGTCCTCATGATTCTCAACATGCTCCGGGATGGGCTGCTGGGCGAGCCCCTCTATGCCGAAGCTGGGTACATGCACGACATCCGGGCCGTCAAGTTCAACACGGTCCCGAACGGCGAGCCCTGGCGGCTGGAGCACGCGGTCTCGCGCAACGGGAATCTGTATCCCACTCACCCCCTGGGCCCGCTTTCCTGGTGGTTCGGTATCAACCGCGGCGACAGCTTCTCGTACCTGGTCTCGATGAGCTCGAAGGCCCGCTCGCTCCAGGAATTCGCCGCCAAAACCTTTGGCCCCGAAGACCGCCGCAGCAAGACGCAGTACAAGCTGGGCGACGTCAACGTGACGCTGATCCACACCGAGCAGGGCCGCACGGTCACGCTGTATCACGACACCAACACGCCGCGCCCGAAGGAGCACCTGGTGCGCATCCAGGGCTCGAAGGGCGTCTACAACAGCATGATGGAAAGAATCTTCGTGGACGGCCGCTCGAGCGCCGCCTCAAAACTGCGGGAGGGCTGGCGGGCTACGCACGAGTGGGAGGATCCGGCGGAATACCGGAAGCAGTACGACCACAAGCTCTGGCGCGAGCAGGAGGCCAACGCCCGGAACGCCGGCCACGGAGGCGTGGACTACCTGGAACTGTACCGCCTGATCAAGAACCTGCGAGAAGGCAAGCCGCTGGATATCGATGTGTACGACGCCGCCGCGTGGAGTGTGATCGTGCCCTTGACCGAGTCCTCCGTCGCCGGACGCAGCAAACCCGTGGACATCCCGGATTTCACGCGCGGCAAATGGAAGACCCGCGCGCCCATCGACCCGGATGCGATCGGGTAGGGGGGACAAGAATATGCGTGAACGAGTCAGCAGAAGATCGTTTCTGGCGATGGCGAACGCGGCCGAGGGCGGACCGCTCCGGGTGGGGATGGTCGGGGTGGGGGAGCGCGGTTCCTACCACCTGGACCTGCTCCTGGGCATGGACAGCGTGGAGATCAAGGCGCTGTGCGACATCGACGACGGCTTCCTGTACCGCGCCAAGAAATGGGTGCAGGACACCGGCAAGCCGGCGCCCGCGCTGTACTCCCGGAGCAAGACGGACTACCTGCGTCTGTGTGACCGCGACGACCTGGACCTGGTAGTGACGGCTACCCCATGGCAATATCACGCGCCGGTGTGCATCGCCGCCATGCAGGCGGGCAAACACGCGGCTACCGAGGTGCCCGCCGCCCTCACCGTGGATGAATGCTGGGAGCTGGTGGAAACCTCTGAGAAGACCGGCAAGCACTGCACGATGCTGGAACAGGCCAACTACAGCCCGGACGTGATGACCGTGCTGAACATGTCGCAGCAGGGGATCTTCGGCGACCTGCTGCACGCCAGCGGGGGCTACGTGCACGATCTGCGCCTGGTGAAGTTCGATCCGGAGCGCGAGCCCTGGCGTTTGCAGCACTCCATCGACCGCAACGGCAACAACTATCCGACGCACCCCATGGGCCCCATCGCCTGGTGGCTGGGCATCAACCGCGGCGACCAGTTCGAATACTTGGTCTCCATGAGCACCAAGGCCCGCTGCCTGAACGACTACGCGGCGCACTTTTTTGGCGACCGGCATCCGTACGCGTCCATGCGGATGGCCTGCGGAGACGTGAACACCACGCTGTTGCGCACCGCGGGGGGCAGGACCGTCACGCTGCACCACGACACCAACACGCCGCATCCGCAGACGGCCGAGATGCGGCTGCAAGGCACCCGCGGGCTCTATGCTGGCAACATTCGCAAGCTGTACCTCGAAGGGCGCAGCCCCACGGCGCACGAATGGCAGCCGCTGGCCGAGTACGAGAAGGAATACCAGCATCCGCTGTGGAAGAGGTTCGACGAAGAAAAGTTCCGGACTTCCCGCGGGCACGGCGGCGGCGCCACCACTCCGCTGCTGTGGAGAAGGCTGCTCGAAGCCCTGCGGGCGGGCCGCGCGCCGGACCAGAACGTATACGACGCGGTGACCTGGAGCGTGATCTCGCCTCTGACGGAAAAATCCGTGGCCGCCAAGAGCCGCCCGGTGGATTTCCCGGACTTCACGCGCGGGAAGTGGAAGAGCACACCGCCGATTTCGTTCGCCTAGGACAATTCCGATGAGGGCAACCGATCCAACAGGTTTTCGGGGCAAGGGGCGCGGGGCGCTGCTCCTGGCGGCAGCCTGCTTTGCCTGGGCCGGCAGCGGCCCGGCAGCCCAGCCGGGCAAGGCCGGGCCGTACCAGCCGACCACCGAATCGCTTCGCCGGCATGCCGTGCCGCAGTGGTTCGAGGACGCCAAGTTCGGCATCTTCATCCACTGGGGCGTGTACTCCGTGCCGGCGTATCACGAATGGTACGTGGAGCTCATCAGCCCCAAAGCCAATTTTGGCTTCATGTTGGGCGGTCCGCCGTACACCGCCACGCGCGGCGACCTGCCGGAAGAGTTGTACCGGGCTCATATCCGCGAGGACGCCGTCCGGTACCACGTGGCGCATTGGGGGCCGAACTTCGCCTACGACGATTTCATCCCCATGTTCCGGGCCGAGAAGTTCGACCCGGCCGCCTGGGCCGCGCTGTTTCGTGACGCGGGCGCCCGCTACGTGGTGCTGACGGCCAAGCACGGAGACGAGTTTGCCCTGTGGCCCACCCGGTACACGCACCGCAACAGCATGGAAATGGGGCCACGCCGGGACCTGGCCGGCGATCTGCTGAAGGCCGTGCGCCAGGCCGGGCTGAAGATGGGCTTCTATCACAACACCACCTACACCTTCTGGGACCAGCGCTACCCTGGCCGGGATTGGGTGGACTACATGAACCGTTCCATCGAGGAACTGGTGGACCGGTATCAGCCCAGCATCCTGTGGGGCGATGTGCACACCGGGCCGGTGAAGGACGGCGACGGCAAGCCCCTGACCGCGGACTACTGGAACAGCAAGCAGGTGCTGGCATACTTCTACAATCACTCCGCCGATCCCGCCGGGGTAGTGGCCAACGACCGGTGGGGGCCGGACGTGGACGGCAAGTCGATGGGGGACTTTGCTACCCCCGAGCGCGCCCGCATCCAGCGCATTTCGCCGCAAAAGTGGGAAACCTGCGATTCGCTGGATCCAACCTCCTGGGGATATAACCGCCGACTGCAGGACAGCGAGTACATGACGCCGAACGACGTGGTGGACTACCTGGCGGACGTGGTGAGCAAGAACGGCAACCTGCTGATCAACATCGGGCCGCGGGCGGACGGCACAATTCCGGAGGTCATGCAGAATTGCCTGCGCAAGGTGGGCGAGTGGCTGCGCATCAACGGAGAGGCGATCTACGGCTCGCGCTGCTGGGAGACGTTCAGGGACGGCGACGTGCGCTTCACGCGCAAGGGGGATGTGCTTTACGCCATCGCGCTGGAATGGCCGGAAGAAGAACTGCGGCTCACATCGCTGGCCGGCAAAGAGGTGGTGAAGGTGGACATGCTCGGCTCTGCCGAGACCATCCGCTGGAAGCAGGACAGCCGGGGGCTGGTGATTCAACCGCCGGCCGCCCGCCCCTGCCGCTATGCCTACACGTTCCGCATCGGCTGCCGGCGTCTGTAGAGGGCGACCCGTGGAGCGAACCGCGAACTGCCGGGCCAAACTCGAGCGCATGAACAAGGCGCTGCGGCACCAGGAGCCAGACCGAGTGCCGGTGAGCGATTTCTTCTGGGGCTCCTTCCTGACGCGCTGGCGGGCGGAACTGGGCCTCGCACCGGACGCCGACATCTACCGCTACTACGACCTGGACTGGCAGGTGACGATCCCCAACATGGACCCGAAGATCCGGGCGTTTGAGACGCTCGCCACGACGGAATCGGAGGTGGTGGTCCGCACGGGGTTCGGGGCGGTGATCCGCAAGCGGTTTGACCTGCCCATGCCGGCCTTCCTGGGCTTCGACACGGACACCATCGAAAAGCTGGAGGCTTTCGAGTTCGACGACCCCTGGGACGAGCGGCGCTTCTTTCGCGCCGGCGACAACCAGATTGCCGGGGTGGGCGACGGCTTCGAGCGCAACTCGCCGCCGTGGGTCGAGACGGTGCGGAAAATCCACTCGGACTTCCCGGTCTATGGCAGCGTCTGCGAAGGGCATGAAATGCTGTGGCGCATGGTCGGGTCCCAGAACGTCATGCTCTGGATCGCTGAGCACCCCGAGCGGTTGGGACGGTGCGTGGAGCGCACCTGCGCCTTCGCGCTCGAACTGGCCAAGGCCCAGGTTCAGGCGGCCGGCGGCCTGTTGGACGGCATGGTGATCTGGGGGGACGTGGCGTACCGGAAAGGAATGCTCTTCTCGCCGACGTATTGGCGGCGTTATTTCAAACCCGGCGTCCAGGCGATCGTGGATTACTGCCACCAGCGGGGGCTGCCGGTGATCTATCACGGCTGCGGAAACGTCAGCCGGATTTTCGAGGATTTCATCGAAGTGGGCGTGGACGCCTACAATCCGCTGGAAGCGAAAAGCGGCCTGCACGTGGTGGAGCTGCGGCGGCGATACGGCCACCGCATTGCGTTCTGCGGCAACATGGACGTGGTCGTGTGGGCGAACGGCACGCGGGAAGAACTGCGCGCCGCGGCGCTCACGAAACTGAACGCCGGCAAAGGCGGAGGGTACATCTTCCAGTCAGACCATTCGGTGCCGAACAATGTCTCGGCCGGGAACTATGAGTACGTGCTGAACCTCGTGCGCAAGCACGGTGTGTACCCTCTGCAATTGGGCGAATTCGATCTTCCGGACGTGAACTGATCGTGCTATCTTTGCTCTAAACCGAAGCTGGCAGGGAGGTGCTGGATGACAATCTCTCGACGGGATCTCCTCTACGGGGTTTCCGGGGCTTTCGCTTCCGTATTTTCCCTCACCGTGCCGTCCGCCGGGCAGGAGGAAGGGGTCCGCGGCGACGTTCCTTATGTGCCGACTCCTCCGGAAGTGGTGGAGGCAATGCTGAAACTGGGCGGCGTGAACAAGAACGACATTTTGTACGATCTGGGGTGCGGAGACGGCCGCATCGTGGTCATGGCCGCGCAGAAGTTCGGCGCGCACGGCACGGGGGTCGATATCAATCCCGAACGGATCAAGGAGGCAAATGAGAATGCGCGCCACGCCGGGGTAACCGATCGGGTGCGATTCCTCGAGAAGAACCTGTTCGACGTCGACCTGCACGAGGCCACGGTGGTGACCTTGTACCTGCTGCCGGACGTCAACCTGAGGCTTCGCCCCAAGCTGCTCCACGACCTGAAGGACGGGACCCGGATCGTCTCCCACCAGTTCGACATGGACAACTGGAAGCCCGAGAAGAAAATCGAGATCGGCTGGCGCAGCGTGTATCTCTGGACCGTGACGGAAAAAGCCAAGAGCGAATTCGGCGGAAGCTAAAAGCGGCTGCGACGGAAGGCGCCGGACCATAACAGCGGGAGTAGCAACCTCTTCCCGCCTGTCGCGCCCCGGAGCACGCGACAGGGCCGCGACGGCAAGGGACCAGCTTTCGCGGGAGGCCTGCGCACCCTATTTCTGGGAAATAGGTTAGGCCAAGATCCGGCGAACCGAGGTGCGGCCGATGTGCATGCGGCGGGCGATTTCCGATTTGCTGACGCTGGCGCGGTGTAGTTTCCGGATTTCCGCAGCATGGACGGCCGCGGTTGCCGGCCGACCCGGCCGTTTCCGTTCTCCCGCGCATGAGCCAACCCAGCCCTGGTTGGTTCCCGCAGAATCTCCCTTTCGAACTGCGCATATTGAGGAGAACTGCAATACGCCCATAGTACTAACCCGCTACGTAAGAATCCGGTTGCCACGAACAGGCTTCTCAGGTCGCCGGCTTCGGCATGAGGTGGAGATTCGCCAGCCTGCCTTTCGGAGTTGTTTCGTTTATCGTTGCTCTCCATGAGCAACACAACACCCTTGGGATATTCCATTCCGCCCGCCCGCAAGGTCCCCCCTTTGCGCCAGCGGATGATCGAGGACATGACGGTGCGGAATCTGGCACCGAATACGGCCTCCTCAGCAGAATCTGTGGGTTGATTCTGGCTCCGGCAATCGTCCCAAGTTGTGATACAGCGCGATTTCCATGGCCTCATAGGTGCGAAAGCCGTAGGATCGTCTGGTAACCACTCGAATCTTG
>Ga0209581_1000307_pt1 | contig 126313 bp, 124 predicted proteins | sample Coa_R2_FD_187160 | JGI IMG/M metagenome (GOLD analysis project Ga0209581, IMG submission 187160) | Surface soil microbial communities from Centralia Pennsylvania, which are recovering from an underground coalmine fire - Coalmine... | ecosystem: Environmental > Terrestrial > Soil > Unclassified...
GAGCGGGTCACTTCTCTTTGCTCGTGCAAAGAGAAGTAACCAAGAGAAAGCACGTTCAAGCAGAGCATCCCTCGGAGGACCTGCACAAGAACGTTGCGAACGGATGAAAATTCCACGCAAAACTCGGTCGTTCCGGGCGGGCCGGTTTTTCGCTTCGCTTGCAATGAAAGATCTGCAAGCGGAGCGAACGACGTATCAACCTGCGACGGACGAGTCGTATACGGAGTCTTCATCCCTTCACAAAATCCTCGTGCAGGTCCTCCGAGGGAGGCTCTGCTTTCGAGGTGTTTCTTGGTTACTTCTTTGCACCAGCAAAGAAGTGACCCGCTCGGCCTGCGGCCGAGCGGAAGCTTTGCTCTTGTGGCTGGAGAAGAAAACCGCCTGCTGAGGTTCGACGCTAATCATGTGGCGCGATGTGTCGGCGGAGCGGACCACGGATCGTCGGGCCAGGGGCGAGCCGGCGCGCGGGTGCGCGCTCGTCGGAGCGCGCACGTGCCGGCGAGCGCCCGCAGCAGGGACTGCGCAGGGCGGGCGTCACACGGCGAGGCAGGAGCCGAGCCGATGTGACCCGCATCCCGTGCCGGGTTCAGGTGCCGCGCGGCTTGGCGCGATGTGTCGGCGGAGCGGACCACGGATCGTCGGGCCAGGGATGCCTCGGATAGCGCCCCTTGAGTTCCTTCTTCACCTCGGGATAGGTGCGCTCCCAGAAGCCGCGCAGATCCTGGGTGACCTGGATCGGCCGCTGCGCCGGCGACAGCAGGTGCAGCACCACCGGCACGCGGCCCCTGGCGATGCGCGGGGTGTCGGCGAGACCGAACAGTTCCTGCAGCTTGACCGCGAGCACCGGTGGCTGGTCGAGCGCGTAGTCGAGCCGGCGCGCGTTGCCGCTCGGTACGACGATCGTCTCCGGCGCGTATTCGTCCAGCGCACGGCGCTGCGCATAGTCGAGCCGCGTCAGCAGCGCCTCGCTCAGCGACGCCGACGTCAGCGCGTCGAGCCGGGTCTTGCCGGCGAGCGCCGGCGCGAGCCATTCCTCGAGCGATGCGAGCAGCGCCGTGTCCGATAGATCCGGCAGACCGAGCTCCGGACACCACGCGCGCAGGCACGCCACGCGCACGCGCAGGCGCTGCGCCGCCTCGCTCCAGGGCAGCGCGGCGAGGCCGAGCTCGCGCACCGCGGCGAGCAGCGCCGGCAGCGCTTCGGTCGCGTCCACCGGCACGCTGCGCCGTTCCAGCGCCAGCGCGGCGAAGCGACGTTGCTCGAACGCCTCCAGCGCGCGCATGGCGGCGTTCCAGCGCACCTGGCGCTCGCGCACGAAGCGTTCGGCGAAGTCGCGCTCGAGCAGCGCCGGATCGAACGGTGCGGCGACGAGGATCCGGCTGTCGCGTTCGTCGAAGCGCAGGTCGGCGACGACCAGCCACGGCTCGCCGTATAAGTGTGTACTTTGCGACAAATTCGCGCCGCGGCCGTTGCTCAGCCGGTAGCGGCGCGGCTCGTCGGCGTCCTGGCGCGCCACCCGGTCGGGAAAGGCGTGCAGCAGCAGATTGCCCGCGGCCAGCGCGTCGTGGCGGTGGTCCGTATCGGCGCGCACGGCAAAGCGGCGGCGCCAGCCCGCGGCCGCCCGATCGATCGCGGCGAGCGCGGCCGGATCCGCGCCGTGGGCGCGCGCCGACGCGGGCCGTTGGTGATGGGCCTGGAGCGCGGCCAGGCGCGTGCGGAAATCGTCGCTGCGCGCATCCGCGCCGCGCAACGGATCGCGCGCTTCGAGCAGGGCGACGAGATCGCAGGCGAGCGCCTGCGCCCCCGCCGGCGCGCGCAGCACCAGCGCGGCCAGACGCGGCGCCGCGCCGGTGGCGAGCATGCGGCGACCGAGTTCGGTGATGCGGCCGGCGCCGTCCAGCGCGCCGAGCAGGACCAGCAGATCGCGCGCGCTGGCGAGCGCGCCGGGCGGCGGCGGATCGAGCCAGCGCAAGGCGTCGGTGCCCCACGCGGCGAGTTCGAGGGCGAGCCCCGACAGCTCCACCTGGGTGATTTCCGGCCGCCGTGCCGGCGTCAGGCGCTGGCTTTGCGGCCACAGCCGGTAGGCGATGCCGCTCGCCACGCGGCCGGCGCGGCCGGCGCGCTGATCGGCCGAGGCCTGCGAAATCGGCACCGTTTCCAGGCGCGTGAATCCGGAGTTGGGATCGTAGCGCGGCTCGCGCGCCAGGCCGAGATCGATCACCGCGCGCACGCCGGGCAAGGTGACGCTCGACTCGGCGACATTGGTGGCGAGCACGACGCGCCGCGTTCCCGCGGCCGCCGGCGCCAGCGCGGCGTGCTGCTCGGCGAGCGACAATTCGCCGTGCAGCGACACCAGTTCAATCCGGTATTCGCTCGCTCCCGCGTCGTGCGCGTGGCGCGTGAGCGGTGCCAACGCCGCGCGCGCCTGTTCGATCTCGCGCCGGCCGGGCAGGAACACGAGCACGTCGCCGTCGATCTCGGCGAGCGCGATCTCGACCGTGCGGCGCAGGTGGAACGGCCACGCCTCGTGCGCGCGCGCCGGCGGATGTTCGATGCGCACCGGAAAGCTGCGTCCGGCGCTGACCAGTCGCGGCGCGTCGAACCAGCGCGCCACGCGCTCGCCGTCGAGCGTGGCCGACAGGATCACCAGGCGCAGGTCTGGCCGCAACGACCCCTGCACGTCGAGCGCCAGCGCCGCGCCGAGGTCGCCGTGCAGATGGCGTTCGTGGAATTCGTCGAACAGGATCGCACCGACGTCGGCCAGTTCCGGATCGGACTGGATGCGGCGTGTGAGGATGCCCTCGGTCAGCACCTCGATGCGCGTGCGCGCCGACACCCGCGCCTCGAAGCGGATGCGGTAGCCGACCGTCGCCCCCACTGCCTCACCGAGCTGCGCGGCCATGAATTCGGCCGCGGCGCGGGCGGCGATGCGGCGCGGTTCCAGCAACAGAATCCGGCGCCCGGCGAGCCAGTCGGCGTCGAGCAGCGCGAGCGGCACCTGGGTGGTCTTGCCGGCGCCGGGCGGGGCCTCGAGTACCAGCCGCGGGTGCGCGGCGAGGCGGCGGCCGAGCTCGGGCAGCACCTCGGCGATCGGAAAAAGTATACTCTTGTTCAACGCGGACGGGTTCCGTTGCGGCCGTCGCCCAGTGTGCCGCAGCCGGGCGCGGGCAGGGAGTGCCCGGCGCAAAAACGACGATCCCGCCACGCGGGCGGGATCGTGCGCGGTGCCGGGCGCGGCCGACTATTCGCAGACAATGCCGTTGATGTTGGCCAGCCGGGTCCACGTGCGCGTCCCGCTGCCCCGCGGGCCATTGGTTTGCGAGTCGGTGCTGCCGCTGTAACTGAACACCATGGTGTTGCAGTCGGGGAACTGGAAACTCATCGTGCCCCAGGGTTTCTGGTTGGCCGAGGCGCCGAAATTCCCGGCAAAGCCGCCACCCGTGTAGTAATAGGTCGGCAGGTTGTTGACGGCCCGGTCGCCGATATTGATGGAGCCGGCCGCAATCAGCCAGAACGGGAGGCCCAGCGGATCGAAGGTGTACCACGCCGCGCTGAAGAAGCGTTGGGTCGTTCCGATGTCGTACACCTGCACCAGCATGCCCTCGCCGCTGTGATTGGGGTCGTACCAATTCGAGCTCAGGTAGCCGCTGATCGGCAACGGCTGCGCCGCGTCGGCATAGTTCACCGGATTGTAGGTGGGCAACGGGAAGGAGACGGTCTGATGGAACCCCCCGGTCAGCAGATTGTCGACGTACAGGGTGAACGGCTGGTTGTAGTCGAACTGCGGCGTGCTGTTGCTGTAGTAGTTCTCGAGTACGTAGACGTTGCTGTCGATCAGCGGCGTGAGCGCGTAGGTCGCGGTGAAGAACGTGTTGGGGTCGTCGGCGAGACGAATGGGGTAATCGACCGCGCTGCCCTGGGTGACGGTCACGCTCGGAAACGTCGGATAGCGCGTCGCATTGCCCTCGTTCGCGCTGGACCGGTCGATCTCGAGCAGAGTGGCGGACTTGCCGCCGCTGCAAACCACCCGGAATACGTACACGTTGACGTATTCCGAATACGCTTGCTCACCGGCGTCGGACGACGTTGGATCGCCGGGCAACAGAACCTGCGCAGTGAGCGCCTCATTGGGCTGACGTTGCCAGAGTCCGAGCGCCATCGGCGCTTCCAGGCAGCTCGGCGGATAGGCGCGCACCGGATTGGCGAACGCTTCGGCGGGTTTGGTGCCGCCGGCGGCCTGGGCGCTCGGCGCGGTGTGGCCGCGCGCGGCGAGCGCCTGCACCTGGGCGCGGGTCTGGTTGACCCGGTTCCAATCGATGCGCGGCGTCGCGGCGGGCGAATCGGCGGCGACCGCGGGGGCGCCGAGCCACGCCGCGCAGATCAAGAGGCAAGCGAACGATGAACGCATGACGATCTCCTCGATGGGCGCGATGGCGCGGGCAGAGTGTGCCGCGCCGGGTTAATCACGCGTGAACGGTCGCGATCTTGGCATAATGCGCGCCCTTTGTTGACGGACGCGGCGCATGAGGCTGATCGACATCGGCGCCAATCTGACCCACAGCGCGTTCCGGCACGACCTCCCGGCCGTGCTCGCGCGCGCGCACGGTGCGGGTGTGACGCGGATGATCGTGACCGGCGCCGATGCCGCCGGATCGCAGGCGGCGCTGGCGCTCGCCCGCGCGCACCCGGGCGTGCTCTATGCCACGGCCGGCGTGCATCCGCATCATGCGCGCGACTTCGACGATCCGACCGAGACACGGCTGCGCGAGCTGCATGCGCAGCCCGAGGTCGTGGCGGTCGGCGAAACCGGGCTCGACTACCACCGCAATTTCTCGCCGCGCGAGGCGCAGCTCGCCGCGTTCGAACGCCAGCTCGCGCTCGCCATCGCCTGCGGCAAGCCGCTGTTCCTGCACCAGCGCGACGCACATGCCGATTTCCTCGCCTGTCTCGACAACGTGCAGGGCAAGATCGGCCGCGCGGTGGTGCACTGCTTCACCGGCGAGCGGCAGGAGCTGTTCGATTATCTCGACCGCGGCTTTCACATCGGCATCACCGGCTGGATCTGCGATGAGCGCCGCGGCGCGCACTTGCGCGAGCTGGTGCGCGCCATTCCCGCCGAGCGGCTGATGCTGGAGACCGATGCGCCGTACCTGCTGCCGCGCAACCTGCGGCCGATGCCCTCACACCGGCGCAACGAGCCGATGTATCTCGCCCACATCTGCGCCGAGGTCGCGCGCGATCGCGGCGAAGATCCGGCGACCACCGCCGCGCACGCCAGCGCCACGACCATCGCGTTCTTCGATCTGCCGCCGGCGTAGCGCGCCGCGGCGTTACGAGCGCAGGCCGACGCCGCGATACAGCAGATTCAGGCACACCGCGCCGAACGCGACGACGAAGCCGAGCATGACGACGTAGGCCCAGGCGAGGCTGATGTCGGACGTGCCGAGCAGGCCGTAGCGAAAGGCGTTGACCATGTACAGGATCGGATTGGCGTGGGACAGCTCGCGCCACGGCGACGGCAGTTGCGCGACGTTGTAGAACACGCCGCCGAGGTAGGTGAGCGGGGTCAGCACGAAGGTCGGGATGATGGCGATGTCGTCGAACTTGCGCGCGTAGATCGCGTTGATGAAGCCGAGCAGGCCGAAGATCACCGCGGCGAGCAGGAACGTGCTCAGCGTGACCAGCGGGTGATACAGGTGGATGCGAGTGAAGAACAGCGAGATCCCGAGCACGATGACGCCGACCATCAGGCCGCGCAGCACCGCGCCGGCGACGTAGCCGGCGAGAATGGTCCACGGCGGCATCGGCGCGACCAGCATCTCTTCGACGAAGCGCTGGAACTTGGCGCCGAAGAACGAGCTCGAGATGTTGCCGTAGGCGTTCTGGATCACGCTCATCATCACCAGGCCGGGGGCGATGTATTCGGGATAGGAGATGCCCGGCGCCATGTCGCCGATGCGCCGGCCGATCAGGCTGCCGAAGATGATGAAGTACAGCGTCATCGTGATCGCCGGCGGCAGCAGGGTCTGGCTCCAGATGCGCAGGATGCGCGTCACCTCGCGGCGCACGATGGTGCCGAGCGCGACCAGCGTGGCTTCGGCGTTCATGCGACCTCCCGCGCGCCGTTGCCCGGTTTGTTCTCGATCAGGCGCACGAACAGCTCCTCCAGGCGATTGGCCTTGTTGCGCATCGAGGTCACGGTGATGTCCCGCGCGGACAGTGCGGCAAACAGGGAGTTGAGATCATGCTTGCGCGACATCTCCGCCTCGAGCGTGTGCGCATCGATGCGGCTGAGGCGCACGCCGTCGACCGCCGGCAGCTCGCCGCACGGCGCGGCGAGATCGAGCACGAAGGTCTCGACGTCGAGCTTGGCGAGCAGGTGCTTCATCGCCGTGTTCTCGATGATGCGGCCGTGGTCGATGATGGCGATGTTGCGGCACAGTTGTTCGGCTTCCTCGAGATAGTGCGTGGTCAGGATCACCGTGGTGCCGGCGGCGTTGATCCCCTGGATGAATTTCCACATCGAGCGGCGGATCTCGATGTCGACGCCGGCGGTGGGTTCGTCCAGGATCAGCAGCTTCGGCTCGTTCATCATCGCGCGCGCGATCATCAGCCGCCGCTTCATGCCGCCGGACAGCGTGCGCGACACCTCGAACGCCTTGTCCCACAGCGCCAATTGCTTCAGGTACTTCTCCGCGCGCTCGGCGGCGACGCGGCGCGGCACGCCGTAGAAGCCGGCCTGATTCACGCAGATCTGGAACGGCTGCTCGAACAGGTTGAAGTTGATTTCCTGCGGCACCAGGCCGAGCAACTGCATCGCCTCGCTGCGCCGCGTGCGCACGCTCGCGCCGAACACGCGCGCCTCGCCCGCGGTGGGATTGACCAGCGAGGAGACCACGCCGATCAGGGTGGACTTGCCGGCGCCGTTCGGGCCGAGCAGGGCGTAGAAATCGCCCGGCGGCACGGTGAGCGAAACGCCTTTCAGCGCCTCGACACCGTTCGGGTAGGTCTTGCGCAGGTCGCGGATCTCGAGGGCCGGGGGGGCGCTTGGGGAATCGCTCATGGCCGCGTAGTATAGCGGGCCTTTGTCCGCCTCTGTCCGCCGCCGCCGCCCCTTCGCCGACGCATCGCACTGGCATGGCCGAACATTTCCCCCTGCGTCTCATCGACAGCCGCATGCTCGCGCCGAGCGTGCGCCACATGGTATTCGAGCGCGGCGACGGCAAGCCGTTCGCGTTCGTGCCCGGCCAGTTCGTGCAGATCCATTTCCACTACGACGACGGCAAGCCGACCAAGCGCAGCTATTCGGTGGCGACGGTCGGCGCCGGCGACGGCAGCCCGGTGGCGACGATCGAGATCGCGGTGTCCTACGTCGAAGGCGGCGCCGCGACCAAGCTGCTCAGCAACCTCCGGCACGGTGAGGCCATCGACGGCAGCGGGCCGTACGGACGCTTCTGCCTTGCCGACGCCGACGTCAACCGCCGCTACCTGCTGGTCGCCACCGGCACCGGCGTGACGCCGTACCGGGCGATGCTGCCGCAACTCGCCCGGCTCGACGCGCGCGGCGCCGAGGTCGTGCTGATCTACGGCGCGCGCAACGAACCGGAACTGCTGTACGGCGACGAATTCGAGGCGTTCGCGCGGACTCATCCACATTTCCACTTTTACGCCTGCTTCAGCCGGGTGCCGCGTTCGCCGCCGCGTCCGCACGACCGCCGCGGCCGGGTGCAGGTGGCGCTGGCCGAGGTCAAGCCGGATCCGGCACACGACATCGCCTATCTGTGCGGCAATCCGGACATGGTCGATCAGACCTTCGCCCTGCTCAAGGAGGCCGGGCTGCCGATTCCGCACATCCGGCGCGAGAAATACGTCTCGTCGCGCTGAACGCCTCCCCGGGGGCGGGAGAGTTGTAAAGCATACTTGACAAGTGCGGCGCGCCGGCCTAGAGTGCGTGCTGTCAAGGAAACTTGACATCTCGCGAACCCGATGTGGAGCGCCCGATGATCCGACTGAGCCCGCAAGCGCATCAACGCCGCGTCATGATCGCGATGGCGGTGTACGTGGCCGTTCTCCTGTGGGTCTGGCCACTGGCGCGCGCGGCGGAGGCGGCGTTGCCGAAGACCGCCTATGCGCTGACGCCGGTGCCGCCGCTGCTGTACGTGATCTGGCTGATGGCGCGGCGCGTGCTCGCCGGCGACGAGCTGGAACAGCGCACCCACCTGATCGGTCTGGGCGTGGCCGCGGCGGCGGTTTCGATCTACGGTATCGTCGGCGGCTTCCTCGCGGCGGCGCATGTGCTCACGCCGGAGGCGAGCGCGGCCGCCCTGGTCTGGATCTTTCCGCTGCTGGTCGTCGTCTACGCCGCGGCGCGCGCCCATGCCGCGCGGCGCTACGGCGGTGCCTGCGCGGATGCGGACGCGTCGGCGGCCCTGCGCTTCCTGTATTTGGCGGCGATCTTCGCCGCGATCGCCGCCTGGGTGCATCTGCGCCACGGCGACGCGGGCGATGCCGGACTGGCTGCGGGCATGGCCGTCGTCATGCTCGGCTGCGCCGCGTTCCTCGCTCTGCGCCAGCGCCTGCGCCGGCGCGCGCGCGACGAATGAAGAACCACATCCGGGAATTGCGCGAGCAACGCGGCTGGTCGCAGGGCGATCTCGCCGAGAAACTCGACGTCTCCCGCCAGACCGTGAACGCGATCGAGACTGGCAAGTACGACCCGAGCCTGCCGCTCGCGTTCCGGCTCGCGAAGGTGTTCCGGCAGCCCATCGAATTCCTGTTTGAACCCGGCAAGGATTGAATCGTGACCCATCGAACTCTGCTGCGAATCGCCGCCGCCGTGGCCGCGCTCGGGTGGCTCGGCTACACGCACTGGCACCAGCCCGGAACGGGCGCCGCGGGCCGCGATGCACCCGCCGCACCGATCCCCGCCGACGCCAAGCACTTCCGGCTGGGCGCGCTCGAATTTTCCGCCTGCGAATTGCCGCAGAAACATTCCGGCGCGACCACCAGCGCATTCTGCGCGCCGTTCTCGGTGCCGGAGAACCGAGCCGAGCCGGACGCGCGCCGGCTCGATCTGCGCCTGGCGCTGATCCGCAGCGACGCGGCCGCGGCGGATCGCGATCTCGTGGTCTTCCTCGCCGGCGGTCCCGGCCAATCCGCGATCGATACCTGGCCGCAGATCGCCGCGGCGTTCGCGCCGCTGCGCCGGCATCATCACGTGTTGCTGCTCGACCAGCGCGGCACCGGCGGTTCCAACGCCCTGCGCTGTCCCGGCCGCGACGACGCCGAGGCGGCGCCGACCGCCGACGTCGGCGAAGACTTCGACCCGGCGCAGGTCCGCGCCTCCGCGCAACGCTGCCTCACCGCGGTGCGCGAGCACGCCGATCCGCGCTACTACACCACGACCGACGCGGTGGAGGATCTGGAGGCGCTGCGCCAGGCACTCGGCGCGCCGCGCTTCGATCTGGTCGGCGTGTCCTACGGCACGCGCGTGGCGCAGCAGTACGCGATGCGCCATCCGGACGGCGTGCGCAGCGTCGTGCTCGACAGCGTGGTGCCGAACGCGATCGCGCTCGGCGCGGAGTTCGCGATCAACCTCGAGGATGCGCTGAAGGCGCAGTTCGCGCGCTGCCGGGCGACGCCGGCGTGCGCCCGCGCGTTCGGCGATCCCTACGCCAGCCTCGGCGCGCTGCGCGCGACCCTGCGCGCGGCGCCGCGCACGGTCGAACTGCGCGACCCGCTGACGTTCCAGCCGATCACGCGGCGGCTCGACGATCGCGTCGTCGCCGGACTCGTGCGCATGTTCGCCTACACGCCGGAAACCGCGGCGTTGCTGCCGCTGTCGATCGCCGAGGGGCGCAAGGGCCACTACGCGCCGCTGCTCGGCCAGAGCCAGGTGATCGCCGGCGATCTGTCCGATCTCGCCGAGAACGGCGTGCAGCTCTCGGTCGTGTGCAGCGAGGACGCCGATCGGCTCGCGCCGCGCCCGCAGGATGCGGACCTCGTCCTCGGCACCGCGATCATCGACGGCCTGCGCGCCGCCTGCGAGATCTGGCCGCACGGCGCGCGCCCGCCCGACTTCCACGCGCCGCTCAAGACCGACGTGCCGGTGCTGGTGCTCGAAGGCGAACTCGATCCGGTGACGCCGCCGCGCTACGGCGAGCAGGTGGTGCAGACGCTGACCAACGCGCGTCTGATCGTGGCCAGGGGCCAGGGCCACAACGTGATCGGCCGCGGTTGCCTGCCGAAGCTGGTGGCCGAATTCGTCGACCGCTTGCAGCCGAAGATGCTGGACGCGGCGTGCGTCGATGCGCTCGGCCCGACCCCGGCGTTCATCGATTTCAACGGAGCCGCGCCGTGATCGAAGTGACCGACTTGCACAAGACCTTCGGCCGGGTGATCGCCGTCGATGGCGTGAGCTTCCGCGCTCGCGACGGCGAGATCACCGGCCTGCTCGGCCCGAACGGCGCCGGCAAGACCACCACGCTGCGCTGCCTGTACACGCTGATGCGGCTCGACCGCGGCGAGGTGCGGGTCGACGGCATCGACGCCGCGGTCGATCCGGTCGCGGTGCGGCGCCGGCTCGGCGTGCTGCCGGATGCGCGCGGCCTGTACAAGCGCCTGACTGCGCGCGAGAACATCGCCTACTTCGGCCGCCTGCACGGGCTCGACGAGGCGACGATCCGCGCCCGCAGCGACGCCGCGATCGCCGCGCTCGACATGGCCGAGTTCGCCGACCGCCGCGCGGAAGGATTCTCGCAAGGCCAGCGCGTCAAGACCGCGATCGCGCGTGCGCTGGTGCACGATCCGACCAACGTGATCCTGGACGAGCCGACCAACGGCCTCGACGTGATGGCCACGCGCGCCATGCGCGGCTTCCTCAAGCGCCTGAAAGCCGAGGGCCGCTGCGTGCTGTTCTCCAGCCACATCATGCAGGAGGTGGCGGCGCTGTGCGATCGCATCGTCGTGATCGCCAAGGGCCGCGTGGTCGCCGACGAATCGCCCGAGGCGCTGCGCGCGCAGACCGGCGCGGCGAATCTCGAGGACGCCTTCGTGCAACTGATCGGCTCCGAGGAAGGACTCGCCGCATGAACGCCGCCGTCGTCGTGTTTCTCAAGGAGGTGCGCGAGAACCTGCGCGACCGCCGCACCGTGATCAATACCCTCGTCACCGGACCGCTGTTCGCGCCGCTGATGTTCGTGTTGCTGATCAACGCCCTGGTCACGCGCGAGCTGGAAAAGGCCGAGCGGCCGCTGCCGCTGCCGGTGGTGGGCGCCGAGCATGCGCCGAACCTGGTCGAGGCGCTGCGCCAGCAGAACGTCGAGATCAAGCCGGGCCCGGCCGATCCGGAGCGTGCCGTGCGCGAGCAGGACGCCGACGTGGTGCTGCGCATTCCACCGCGCTTCGCCGAGGCGTGGGCCAGGGGCGAGCCGGCCGAGGTCGAGCTCGTCTACGACGAATCGCAGCGCGAGGCCGGCGGTTCGGTCGGCCGGCTGCGCGCGCTGCTCGAGCACTACGGCGAACGCGGCGGCGCGCTGCGCCTGCTCGCCCGCGGCCTGTCGCCGAACGTGATCAAGCCGCTCACGATCGCCGCGCGCGACCAATCCACCCCGCAGAGCCGATCCGGCAATCTGTTCGCGATGTTGCCGTATTTCTTCATCCTCGGCGGTTTCATCGGCGGCATGGCGCTCGCCATCGACACCACCGCCGGCGAGCGCGAGCGCCAGTCGCTCGAGCCGCTGCTCGCCAATCCGGTGCCGCGCTGGCAGGTGCTGGTCGGCAAGCTCGGCGCCACCACCGTGTTCGCCCTCACCGCGGTGCTGCTCAGCATCCTGGCGTTCTCCCTGGTCGGCCAGTTGCTGCCGACCGAGAAGATCGGCATGAGCCTCGAAATCGGCCCGCGCTTCGTCGCCACGACGTTGTTCGCGATGCTGCCGCTCGCCGTGCTGCTGGCGGCATTGCAGACCCTGGTCGCCGCGTTCGCCAAGAGCTACCGCGAGGCGCAGACCTATGTGTCGCTGCTGATGTTCGTGCCGGTGATCCCGACCCTGCTGCTCTCGATCCTGCCGCTGAAGACGCAACCGTGGATGTACGCGGTGCCGCTGATGAGCCAGCAGGTGGTGATCACGCGCCTGCTGCGCGGCGATCTGGTGCCGGCGCCGGGTCTGCTGGCGAGCTTCGCCTGCACCGCGCTCGCCGCACTGCTCGCCTGCGTCGTGACCGCGCGCATCTACCGGAGCGAACGCCTGGCGATCTCGGCCTAGCGCGGCGCGCCTCAGCCGCCGCCCAGCGCGCGGCGGTACTGGATCGCCTCGAGCAGATGCGCACCGGACACGGCTTCGCTGCCGGCGAGATCGGCGATCGTGCGCGCCACGCGCAGCACGCGGTGATAGGCCCGCGCCGACAGGCCGAGCCGCTCGAGCGCGCGTTCGAGCAGGGTGCGATCGGCGGGAGCGAGCGCGCAGTCGCGCAGCACCTCGCGGTTGCTGAGCGCCGCGTTCGGCTTGCCGGCGCGGGCGAGCTGGCGCGCGCGCGCGGCGACCACGCGCGCACGCACCACCGCGCTCGCCTCGCCCGGCGCCGCAGCGCCGCCGAGTTCGGCGAGCGCCACGCGCGGCACCGCGACGGTGAGGTCGATGCGGTCGAGCAGCGGCCCGGAAACGCGCGCGCGGTAGCGGCGCACCGCCTCGGGCGTGCAGGTGCAGCGGCCGGAGGGATCGCCGGCGTAGCCGCACGGGCAGGGATTCATCGCCGCGACGAGCTGGAACGCGGCGGGGAATTCCGCCTGGCGCGCGGCGCGCGAGATGACGATGTGGCCGGATTCGAGCGGCTCGCGCAGCACCTCGAGCACGCGCCGGTCGAACTCGGGCAGCTCGTCGAGGAACAGCACGCCGCGGTGGGCGAGCGAGATCTCGCCGGGCCGCGGCAGCGAGCCGCCGCCGACCAGTGCCACCGCCGAGGCGGTGTGGTGCGGTGCGCGAAAAGGCCGCATTTTCCACTTGTGGAAATCGATCCCGCAGCCGGCGACCGAGCGGATCGCCGCCGCCTCCAGCGCCTCGTCTTCGCCGAGCGGCGGCAGGATGCCGGGCAGGCGGCTTGCCAGCATGGTCTTGCCGGTGCCGGGCGGACCGACGAACAACAAGTGATGCTGGCCGGCGGCGGCGATCTCGAGCGCGCGGCGTGCCTGCGGCTGGCCGCGCACCTCGGCGAGGTCCGGCGGTGCGATCTCGTCGCCGCCGCTCGCCGGTGCGGTCGCCGGCGGCAGTTCGGCCGCGCCGCGCAGGAACGCGCACACCTCGAGCAGCGAGCCCGCGCCGTGCGCGACCCCGCCGCCGGCGAGCGCGGCCTCGGCACCGTTGTCGCGCGGCACGATCAGGGCGCGGCCGGCATGCGCCGCCTTGAGCGCCGCGGGCAGCACGCCGGTCACCGCGCGCAGTTCGCCGGACAGCGCGAGTTCGCCGAGGAATTCGTAGGCAGCGAGCCGCTCCTTCGGCAGATGGCCGCTCGCGGCGAGGATGCCGAGCGCGATCGGCAGATCGAAGCGGCCGCCGTCCTTCGGCAGATCGGCCGGCGCGAGGCTGACCGTGATCCGCCGGCTCGGGAATTCGAGTTGCGCGTTCTGGATCGCCACGCGCACGCGATCGCGCGCTTCCTTCACCGCGGTTTCCGGCAGGCCGACGATCGAGGTGCCCGGCAGACCGCCGGACAGGTGCACCTCGACCGTCACTGGCGGTGCGGCGACGCCCTCCTGGGCACGGCTGTGGACGATGGCGAGACTCATGGCGTGGGCTCGAAAAAAAAAAGCACCGCGGACGGCCTTGCCGGCAGCAGGGCATCCTGCCGTGCTGTCGTGGCCGAGAGGGATGGCATCCGGCAACGGCGGGCCGTAACCGCCGGGCCGCCGGCGCCGGGGTGAGCGGCGGGGCGGCGCGACCGTCCGCGGCAAAGCGAATCGGGAACGCCGGCTCAGTGCGGCGGCGCGCGCTGGCCGAGTTCGGCTTCGAGCTCGAGCACGCGTGCTTCCAGCGCCTCGAGTTTCTCGCGCGTGCGCAGCAGCACGCAGCGCTGTACGTCGAACTCCTCGCGGGTGACGAGGTCGAGCCGGCGCAGACCGGAGCGCAAGGCGTCGCGGAAGTTCTCGGTCAGCTCCTCGCGCGCGGCGCGTGCGCCGGGCGGCACCAGTTCGGCCAGGCGCCGGGCCAGTTCGTCGATGGCGGTGAGATGGATCACGGCAGGTCCTCTCGGCGGTTACGGCAGTGCCAAGCTACGCCGGTGGCGGCGCGAGCGCAGTCGGCCAAGTGCGGAAACGCGGGTAGGAAATTTCCTACGCTCGGAGCGGATGGCGTTGGCCGAGCCGCGGAAGTAAAGCATGGCCGTCTGGAGCACTCAAGCCAGGGCTTCGCGTTGCCATCGCGCCATTCGCTTCGCTTCCCGGACCCGAAGAGGAATTGCCGATGCCGCATCGCCGCGTCTGGACGATCGCGCTGTGCTTCGTCGCCAACGCCGCGCGGGCCGACGGCGGCACGGCCGTGCCGAACAGCGGCGACACCGCCTGGATGCTGGTGGCGAGCGCGCTGGTGCTGTTCATGACCCTGCCCGGCCTCACCTTGTTCTATGCGGGGCTGGTGCGCTCGAAGAACGTGCTGTCGGTGATGATGCAATGCTTCGCGATCACCGCGCTGGTGAGCGTGCTGTGGCTGCTGTACGGCTATTCGCTCGCCTTCGACAACACCGGCATGCAGGCGCATCGCCTCGGCCTGCACAGCTTCATCGGCAGTCTCGCCAAGGCCGGTTTCGCCGGCGTGGCGCGCGGCGCGCTGGTGCAGACGATTCCGGAAAGCGTGTACGCGATGTTCCAGTTGACCTTCGCCATCATCACCCCGGCGCTGATCGTCGGCGCGTTCGCCGAGCGGCTGCGCTTCGCCGCGCTGCTCGCGTTCGTCGCCGGCTGGTTCACGTTCGCCTATCTGCCGATCGCGCACATGGTCTGGGGCGGCCCGGGCGCCTGGCTCGGCGATCTCGGCGTGCTCGACTTCGCCGGCGGCACGGTGGTGCACATCAACTCCGGCGTGGCCGGTCTCGTCGCCTGCCTCGTCGTCGGTCCGCGCCGCGGCTATCCGCAGCAGCCGATGCCGCCGCACAATCTGACCTACACGGTGGTCGGCGCCTCGTTGCTGTGGATCGGCTGGTTCGGCTTCAACGCCGGCTCCGCGCTCGCCGCCAACACCACCGCCGGCATGGCGATGCTGGTCACGCATCTGGCCACCGCCGCCGCGGCGCTGGCGTGGATGAGTGCGGAATGGGCGTTGCACAAGAAACCGTCCGTGCTCGGCATCGCCTCGGGCGCGGTGGCCGGTCTGGTCGCGATCACGCCGGCGGCCGGCACCTGCGGGCCGCTTGGTGCGCTCGCGATCGGCGCGCTCGCCGGGCTGGCCTGCTTTCTGTCCACCAGTCGCCTGAAGCGGCGGCTCGGCTACGACGATTCGCTCGATGCCTTCGGCGTGCACGGCGTCGGCGGCATGGTCGGCGCGCTGCTCACCGGCGTGTTCGCGAGCCCCGTCCTCGGCGGCGCCGGTCTCGCCGACGGCGTGGATTCCCTGCTCGGCCAGCTCGGCCGGCAGCTCGTCGGCGTCGTCGTCACCTTCGGCTACAGCGCAGCGGTGAGCTACGCGCTGCTGAAACTCATCGGCGCCACGCTCGGCCTGCGCGTGAGCGCGGAGGAGGAGACCGACGGGCTCGATCTCAGCCTGCACGACGAACGTGGCTACAGCTTGTAATCCGGTATATTCGACGCAAACGCTGAGGGAGCCTCCGGCATGAAGATGGTGATGGCGATCATCAAGCCGTTCAAACTCGACGACGTGCGCGAAGCGCTGGCCGAGACCGGCGTACAGGGCATCACCGTCACCGAGGTCAAGGGCTTCGGCCGGCAGAAGGGCCACACCGAGCTCTACCGTGGCGCCGAGTACGTCGTCGACTTCCTGCCGAAGATCAAGATCGAGATCGCCGTCACCGATGCGATGGTCGAGCGCGTGGTCGAGGCCATCACCCAATCGGCCAAGAGCGGCAAGATCGGCGACGGCAAGATCTTCGTCTACGACCTCGACCAGGTGATCCGCATCCGCACCGGCGAGACCGATGCCGATGCGTTGTGAGCGCACCGCGCGCGCCGCCGCGGCGTGCGCGCAGCCGGCAAGGCGCTGAAATCACGAGCGAAATCGGCGAGTGCGAACGGCCCGGATGCGGCGACGGCGCGGCTGAATTTCGCCTATCCGCTGGATCTGGTGCAGTTCGAGATCCTTGACTGCGCAGCGACTACCGTGAAAGTGACCTATCCGCACGCCACGTTCGGCGCGGGCTGGACGTTCCGCTTCTACGGCCCGGCCACGCCCGGCGACGACGCCAGCATCAAGTGGTACGACTTCTCGGCGAATGCCGTGCGGCTCGATGCGCACACCTGGCAGCTCACGCTCAAGCGCGGCCAGTTCGGCAGCTACCGACCCGACGTCACCGGCGCGATCCTGTTCCAGGGCGGGCCGGCGTACAACGACGATCTGTTCACCAACGGTTTCGAGTAGAGCCTCCGGCGGGCGGCGCGGCGAGACGTATCCGCGCCGCCGGGCTGTTAAAATCGCGGGCCTGTCTCCGCTGATCCGGGCCCCGCCATGTCCGTCCCCGCACCGCGCATCGATCTCGACTACACGCTCGAGGACAAGTACACGCGCAGCCAAGGTCGCGTGTATCTGTCCGGGGTGCAGGCGCTGGTGCGGCTGCCGCTGATGCAGCAGATGCGCGACCGCGCCGCGGGGCTGCGCACGGCGGGCTTCATCTCCGGCTATCGCGGCTCGCCGCTCGGCGGACTCGATCTCGAGCTGTGGAAGGCGAAGAAGCATCTCAAGGCCGCCGCCATCGAGTTCACCCCCGGCGTCAACGAGGATCTCGGCGCCACCATGGTCTGGGGCACGCAGCAGGTCGGGCTGTGGCCGGGCGCCAAGCACGACGGCGTGTTCGCGATGTGGTACGGCAAGGGGCCGGGCGTGGACCGCTGCGGCGACGTGTTCAAGCACGGCAACGCCGCCGGCACCGCCAAGCACGGCGGCGTGCTGTGTCTGGCCGCCGACGATCACGCCTGTCGCTCCTCCACGCTGCCGCACGGCTCGGAGCTCGAATTCGTCTCGGCGATGATGCCGATCCTCAATCCCGCCGGCGTGCAGGACATTCTCGACCTCGGCCTGCTCGGCTGGGCGCTGTCGCGCTTCACCGGGCGCTGGGTCGGGTTCAAGACCATCGCCGAGACGGTGGAGTCGAGCGCCAGCGTCAACGTCAATCCGCACCAGCTCGACATCGTCGTGCCGGAGGATTTCGCGTTGCCGCCGGGCGGACTCAACATCCGCTGGCCGGATCCGCCGCTCGAGCAGGAGCTGCGCCTGCACCAGTACGCGGTCGCCGCCTGCCACGCCTTCGCCCGCGCCAATCGCATCGATCGTGTGGTGATCGACTCGCCGCGCGCGCGGCTCGGCATCGTCACCACCGGCAAGAGCCATCTCGACGTGCTGCAGGCGCTGGAGTACCTCGGCATCGACGCGCGCGCCGCCGCCGACATCGGTATACGTGTATACAAGGTCGGCATGACCTGGCCGCTCGAGCCGAACGGCATCCGCGAGTTCGCGCGCGGCCTCGAGGACATCATCGTGGTCGAGGAGAAGCGCGCCTTCCTCGAATCGCAGATGAAGGAGGCGATGTACAACTGGGACCACGCCGTGCGGCCGTCGATCGTCGGCAAGTACGACGAGGCCGGTGAGTGGATCCTGCCCTCGACCAGCGAACTCACCCCGGCGCGCATCGCCCGCGTGATCGCCCGGCGGCTGGCGCGCTTCTTCACCAGCGACACCATCGCCGAGCGGCTGAAGTGGATCGCGGCGAAGGAGGCCGAGCTCGCCCTGCCGCGCGCCAATTTCCCGCGCGCCGCGCACTACTGCGCGGGCTGCCCGCACAACACCTCGACTGCGGTGCCGGAAGGTTCGCGCGCGCTCGCCGGCATCGGCTGCCACTACATGGTGACGTGGATGGATCGCCGCACCGAGACCTTCACCCACATGGGCGGCGAAGGCGTGACCTGGTGCGGCCAGGCGCCGTTCACCGAAACCCGGCACGTGTTCCAGAATCTCGGCGACGGCACCTATTTCCACTCCGGCTCGCTCGCCATCCGCCAGGCGGTCGCGGCGAAGGTGAACATCACCTACAAGATCCTCTACAACGACGCCGTGGCGATGACCGGCGGCCAGCCGGTGGACGGCGTGCTCACCGTGCCGGACATCGCCTGGCAGGTGCGCGGCGAAGGCGTAGAGACCATCGTCGTGATGTCCGACGACATCGACAAGTGGGCCGATTCGACGCGCTTCCCGGACGGCGTGGAGTTCGTCCATCGCGACGAGCTCGACGCGGTGCAGCGGCGGCTGCGCGAGGTGGCGGGCGTGTCGGTGCTGATCTACGACCAGACCTGCGCCACCGAGAAGCGCCGGCGGCGCAAGCGCGGCCTGCTCGAGGACCCGAAGAAGCGCGCGTTCATCAACTCGCTGGTGTGCGAGGGCTGCGGCGACTGCGGCGAGCAGTCGTTCTGCGTCGCGGTGCTGCCGAAGGAGACCGAATACGGCCGCAAGCGCGAGATCGACCAGAGCAACTGCAACAAGGACTTCTCCTGCGTCAAGGGCTTCTGCCCGAGCTTCGTCACCGTCCACGGCGGCGGCCTGCGCAAGCGCGCGCCGTCGGCAAAAGTGGATTTTTCCACTCTGCCGGAACCGGCGTTCGCCACCGATCTGGCGCAGCCGTGGAACATCCTCGTCACCGGCATCGGCGGCACCGGCGTGGTCACCATCGGCGCGCTGGTCGGCATGGCCGCACACCTCGAGGGCAAGGGCGCCACCGTGCTCGATCAGACCGGCCTGGCGCAGAAGGGCGGCGCGGTCACCTCGCACCTGCGCATCGCGCGCCGGCCGGAGGACATCCACGCCGTGCGCATCGCCGCCGGCGAGGCCGACCTCGTACTCGGCTGCGACATGGTGGTGGTCAACGACTACTGGTCGCTGTCGAAGATCCGCGCCGGCCGCTCGCGCGTGGTGCTCAACACCTACGAGGCGATGCCGGGCACGTTCACGACCCGTCCGGACCTCGCCTTTCCGGCGCGCCAGATCGTCGAGGCGGTCACGCTCGCGCTCGGCGGCGAGGCGCCGGAGCGCATCGATGCGACCGAGCTCGCCACTGCGCTGCTCGGCGATTCGATCGCCGCCAACCCGTTCCTGCTCGGCTACGCCTGGCAGAAGGGCTGGGTGCCGCTGAGCCGCGCGGCGTTGCTGCGCGCGATCGAGCTCAACGGCGCGGCGGTGGAGATGAACCAGGCGGCGTTCCAGTGGGGCCGCCTCGCCGCGCACGACCTCGCGCGGGTGCGCGCAGCCGCCGGCCTCGCCGCCGCGCCAGCCGGTCGCGCCGCGGCGCTCGACGACGCCGCGATCAGCGCCAGTCTCGACGAGCGCATCGCCCGGCGCGCGGAATTCCTCCACGGCTACCAGAATGCGCGCTATGCGGCAAAGTATACCGAGCTCGTCGAGCGCGTCCGCGCCGCCGAGCGCGCCCGCGTGCCCGGCAGCGAGGCGCTCACCGAGGCGGTGGCGCGCTACGCCTTCAAGCTGATGGCCTACAAGGACGAGTACGAGGTCGCGCGCCTGTACACGAGCGGCGAGTTCGAGCGCCGCCTCCGCGAGACCTTCGCCGGCGACTACCGGCTGCACTTCCACCTCGCCCCGCCGCTGCTCGCGCGCCGCGACGCCGCGGGCCGCCTGCGCAAGGGCGAATACGGCCCGTGGGTGTTCACCGCGTTCCGGCTGCTGGCGAAGCTCAAGTTCCTGCGCGGCGGGCCGTTCGACGTGTTCGGTTACACCGCCGAACGCAAGGCCGAGCGCGCACTGATCGACGAGTACTTCGGCACGGTGGAGGAACTTCTCGCCGGCCTCGATCGCGCCAATCACGCGCTCGCGGTCGAGATCGCGAGCGTGCCCGAGCAGATCCGCGGCTTCGGTCACGTCAAGGAAGCACATCTCGAGCAGGCCCGGGCGCGGCGCGAAGCGCTGCTCGCGGCCTGGCGCAAACCGGCCACGGCGCGCGCGGCGGCGTGACCGGCAAGACCTTTGCTCGGATGCGGTGGGTGCCACAAACCCCATCACGCCCTGACTGTACCCGGAGCGGCCGCACGGTTTGGCGTCGCATCCTATACCGGCACGAGCTTACTTCTTCGCGTTCTCCGCGCGCTTGCGCCGCACGTAGTCCAACTCGGCGGCAGCGCGGGAATCGTTCTTGTCGAGCTCCAGGCAGCGCAGGTACAGCCGTTCCGCGTCGTCGAGCTTGCCGGTTTCGGCGTCCACGAACGCCTCGCCGCGCCAGGCACGCGCAAGTTCGATGTCGCGCAGCGCGGGCGGCGAGAACGTCTTCGCGGCCGCCTCGGCCTTCTCAAACGCGCGCATTGCTTCGGGCCAGTTCTTTACGCTTTCGTACTGCGCGCCGAGTTCTTCAAGGAACGTGGCGTTCTCGGGCGACAGCGCAAGCGCCTTGTCGAGCGTAGCACGCGCCTCGTCGAGCCGGCCGAGATCGTACAGCGCGTATGCTTTGAGCTTGAAAGCTTCGGCCCAGACCGGGCCGATCACGATCGCGTCCTCGTGGCGCGCCGCTGCATCCGTGAGGTAGTGGATCGTTTCGATCGGCGTGCGCGCGCTGTATGCCCGTCGCGGGCCGTTGCCCCAGCGACGTTCGAACGTCGCGATGATCGGATCGAGTGCGCGATCGATCGCTTGCTCCGGCATGCCGGCCTTGATCGCGAGATACGCGTCGCGGATCAGCTCCTCCTGTTCCGCATCGGGATTTCGTGCGCGTGGCGCTGCGGCTGTCGGCGGCGACGGCGGTTGCGCCGCGCAACCGGCGAGCAGCAGCAGCGCGGGCAGCAGCCGGCGTGCGAGCATGGTCTCTCCCCACGGCGATGGCGCAGCGATTGTGCAGAGGCGCGTCAAGCGATGCAACGCGTCGCGGCTCAGCGGTCGGCTTCGATCAGGTCGATGTACTGGAAACGTCCGTCGCGCAGCACGCGCGCGCCGCGGCGGAGCGGAATCGGCGCGCGGAACAGCGGGCTGGCGTGTACGCAGGTGTGGAACTCGCCGCGTTCGCCGCAGGGATCGCAGCTCGGTGGCAGTTCGGCGAGCAGCGCGGCGTCGTAGTCGCGGCCGCAGAAGCGCGCGTCGAGCTGTTCGGTGTCCACGCAGCTCAGGATCGCACGATGACCGCGCGCGAGGAAATGCCGCGCCAGCCGTGCGGTGTCCTCGCCCCACAGCGGATACGTGCCGCGCCAGCCGAGGCGCGCGAGCAGGGCGTCGCGGTAGGCGCGCACGTCGGCCAGGAACAGGTCGCCGAAGGCGATGTCGGCGAGGTCCGGTTCGCGCTCGCGCGCGGCGGCGAGCGCCCGCGCGAAGGCGGCCTCGTAGGTCTCGTTGGTGGCTTGCGGCGGGATCGTCGCCTCGATCAACGGCAGCGCCAGCGCCGCGGCTTGGCGGTGCAGGATCGCGCGCCGCACGCCGTGGATGGCGATGCGGTCGTAGCCTTCGGTGACGGTGGTGACGAGTCCGGCCACGCGCCAGCGCGGCTCCGCGCGCAGGCGTTCGAGCGCGAGCGCGGAATCCTTGCCGCCGCTCCAGGCGAGCAGGATCGGCGTCGCCATGCCGGGTTACACGCGCGCGGCGCCGAGCAGCCGGCCGGGCAGCGAGCGGATGCGGTTGAGCAGCGCCGCCGGCAGGCGCAGCGGCGAGGTCGTGCTGTGCTCCGACGGCGGTGCGGCGGTGAAGCGGCGCGCCGCCTGCGGATTCTGCTTGAGCTGCCAGTAGCGGCCGATCGCCGAATCCACGCTCAACCGGCAGGTGCCCATGCGCACCGGCTTGAGCAGCATGCGGTAGACCTGGCCTTCGTTGATCAGCTCGATCGCGGTCTGCGCGTTGGCGCGCTCGGTGAGCACGACCGTGGCGATGTGCGGATGGTGCAGCTTGAGCGCCTTGAGCAGGCCGGTCAGATCGTTGCGCCCGGCCTGGGTTTCGGAGATCACCACCGCGGTCTCCTGCTGCTCCATGATCTGCAAGGCGCGCTCGGCGGAGTTGGCGAAATTCACCTTGTAGTACGGTTGCAGGATCTCGCGCAGCCGCTGCTGCACGGCGGCGTCGCTCTCGATCACCAGCACACCGACGGCGCTGCGCGCGCGATCGTGTTCGGTCGGCGGCAGCGCGTCGCGGGCGATCACCGGCGCCTCGCGCGCGATCTGCCCGGCCTCGGTGACCAGCGCCTTCAGCTCGGCGTTGTTCCACGGCTTGTTGACGAAGCGGAACACCTCGCTTTCGTTGACCGAACCGAGCACGGCCTTGAGGTCGGAGTAGCCGGTGAGCAGGATGCGCAGCGCGCGCGGATGGCTCTCCTTGATCTCGCGCAATACCTCGATGCCGGGCTTCTCCGGCATGCGCTGGTCGCAGATCACCACGTCGACGTCGTGCTGCCGGGCGAGCGCGACGGCTTGCAGCGGATCGGTGGTCGCGAAGGTGACGTGCTCGCGCAGCAGCGCCCGCAACGCGCGCAGGATGCGCTCTTCGTCGTCGATCAGCAGGATGCGCAGCGGATCGCTCACGGGGGTCTCGCTCCCTCAGGCGGCGTTGGCCGCGACGGCGGCCGGGCCGGTCGCGGCGGCACCGTCCACCGGCAGGCTAACGGTGAACACCGAGCCTTTCCTTGGTGTCGTTCGCACTTTGATCGAGCCGCCGTGGCCCTTGACGATCTTGTGCACGATCGACAGGCCGAGCCCGGTGCCCTCGCCGACCGGCTTGGTGGTGAAGAACGGATCGAAGATCTTCGGCAGCACGTCATCGGGGATGCCGCAGCCGGTGTCGGCGAAGCTGATCTCGACCTCCTTCGGCGTGGCGCGGCTCTCGATGGTGAGCGTGCCCTCGCCGTCGATCGCCTGCGCCGCGTTGGTGATGAGATTGAGGAACACCTGGTTCATCTGCGAGGCCATGCAGCGCACCTTCGGCAGCGGTTGCAGGTGCTTGACCACCCGCACGCGATCGCGCAACTGGTGCTGGGCGATGCTGAGCGCGCTCTCGATGCCCTCGTTGAGATCGACCAGATCCATGCCGTCGCGATCCACCCGCGAGAAGCCCTTCAGGTTCTGCACCAGGCTGGCGAGCTGGGTCAGGCCGTCGCTGGCGTCCTTGAGCAGCTCCTTGGCATCGCTGAGCAGCGGGCTCTTCTCGAGGGTCGCGCGCGCCTCGAACAGCTTGCGCCGCGCTTCCTCGACGTGCTTGACCAGCTTGTCGAGACTCGCCTTGTCGGCGCCGAAGATCAGATCCACCGGCTGCAGGCAGTACTGCACCGCGGCGTCGTATTGCTTGACCAGCTTGCGGTAGTCGTCGAGCAGGTCGGCGACCACCTCGACGTTGCTCTTGACGAAGCCGAGCGGCGTGTTGATCTCGTGCGCCACCCCGGCCACCATCTGCCCGAGCGAGGCGAGCTTGGTGGTGTGGATCACCTGCGACTGGGTCGCCTGCAGGCGCTTGATTTCCTCCTCGGCGTCGCGCTGGCGTGCGACCAGCGCGGCGTTGCCCTGGCGTTCCCGGAACCAGAGAAAGCCGAGCGCAGCGCAGGCGCAGAGCAGCAGTACCACGATAGCCCACAGCATCGGCGCACCTCCAATGGGCCGCAGTATAAATGCCAAATCCCGCCATCGCGTCAACCGCAGCGGTGGCGCCCGGCCCGCGACCGCGGACGGCGGGACCCGGCACCGGCGGCACTTGACGGCCGCCGCGGCCGCGCCCGACCCTAGCCGCAGTCTGCCAAGCGCGGTCGCGGAGGTTCTGTGAAAGCCATCATCCTCGCGGTGTTCCTTGCCGGTCTCGGTCTCGCCGGCGCGGCCTCGGCGCTCGCCGCCGCCCCATCCGGGCGCGATCTGCCGCCCGGTCTCGTCATCCCCGAGGCGGCGCGGCCGGGACCGGACTTCGACGTCGAGCGCGCCACCGCCGCCTACCTCGAGCTGCTCTCGCCGGAGCAGCGCCGGCTGTCGGACGCCTACTTCGAGGGCGGCTACTGGCTGCAACTGTTCGGCTTCCTCTACGGCCTCGGCGTGGCCGCGCTGCTCCTCTGGGGCGGAATCTCGCGGCGTTTGCGCGAGCTCGCGCGTCGTCTGAGTGCGCGGCCCTGGCTGTATACCTGGGCGTATGGGGTGCTCGCCGTGCTCGCCTGGTTCGTGCTCGACCTGCCGTGGTCGATCTATGCCGACTTCGTGCGCGAGCACCAGTACGGCCTCGCCACGCAGGACTTCGCCGGCTGGTTCGGCGACGCGCTGAAGTCGCTCCTGGTGAGCGCGATCGTCGTGCCGCCGGCGCTGGTCGCGGTCTATGCCGCGGTGCGCCGCGCCGGCGCGCGCTGGTGGATCGTCGCCAGCGGGCTCGCCTTCGTGTTCGCGCTGATCGCGCTGATGCTGGCGCCGGTCTATGTCGAGCCGCTGTTCAACACCTACCGGCCGCTGCGCGAGGGACCGGTGCGCGAGGCGGTGCTGTCGCTGGCGCGGGCGAACGGGGTGCCGACCGATCACGTGGTCGAGTTCGACGCCTCGCGCCAGACCACGCGCATCAGCGCCAACGTCGCCGGCTTCGCCGGCACGACCCGCATCGCGCTCAACGACAATCTGCTCGACAAGACCTCGCTGCCCGAGATCAAGGCCGTGCTCGGCCACGAGATGGGGCACTACGTGCTCAACCACGGTTTGCGTCTGACGGTCTACCTCACGCTGGTGTTCGCGCTCGGTTTCTGGGTCGTGCATCGTCTGCTCGACGCCGCGCTCGCGCGTCTCGGCCCGCGGCTCGGGCTCGAGAACCGCGGCGATCCGGCGGCCCTGCCGCTGGCGGTGGCGATCTTTTCGGCGTTCCTGTTGCTCGCCACGCCGCTGCTCAATTCGATCGTGCGCCAGGCCGAGGCCGAGGCCGACGCCTTCGGCCTGAACGCGGCGCGCGAGCCGCACGGCTTCGCCATGGCGGCGATCCGGCTGTCGGCCTACCGCAAACTCCATCCGGGGCCGCTCGAGGAGATCGTGTTCTACGACCATCCGAGCGGCTATGCGCGCGTGCATGCGGCGATGACCTGGTTCCGGGAAAACCAGGACAACCCGACGGCGAACGCGCCGCCGACGCGGTAGGAGTCGAGGCGCGGCGCGGTCAGTGTGCGTTTATCCTCGCCTGTCAACGCCGGCCCGGGGGTTGCGTTGTTGCCGCCCGAACCCCGTGATTTTTCGTCAACCCTCGAGGAGACCATCATGAAACGCAGTCTGATCGCCCTTGCCGCGGTCCTTGCCTTCGGCGCCGCCCAGGCCCAGGAGTCGGGTGCGGCGGTGGAGACCCAGCGCAACGCCAATCAGCAGGAACGCATCGAGCAGGGCTTGCAGTCCGGTGAGCTTTCGACCCGCGAGGCCGGCAAGCTCGAACGCCAGGAGCAGCACATCGACCAGCAGGAGGCGCGCGATCTCAAGCAGGGCGGCGCGCTGACGCCGCAGGAGAAGGCGCAGATCAACCGCGAACAGAACCAGGTCAGCCGCGAGATCTACAACAAGAAGCACAATGCCGTTACCGGCAATCCGAACTCGGCTTCGTCGCGGCGCCTGCAGGCCGACGTCCAGCGCAATGCCAATCAGCAGCAGCGCATCGCCAACGGCGTCGAGTCCGGCCAGTTGACCAACCGCGAGGCCGGGCACCTCGAGGCCGGGCAGGCGCGCGTCAACCGCGCCGAAGCCAACGCCGCCGCGAACGGCCGCGTCGGCGCGGGCGAACAGGCGCGCATCCAGGGCAAGGAAAACGTCCAGAGCAAGCGCATCTACGACAAGAAGCACAACGAGCGCACCCGCGGCAATTGAGCCGGAGCGCCGAAGGCACCGCGACGGGCGCCGGGACGGCGCCCGTTTCGTTTGCCGGCGCCTCGTGCGCGGATTTCCCGGCTCGTGGCACAATCGCCGGCGCCGCCGCAACGCCGGGAGGAGTCATGGCCGACATTCGCGAAGTCAAAGTGCCGGACATCGGCAACTACACGAACGTCCCGGTCATCGAGGTGCTGGTCAAGGCCGGCGACCGCGTCGCCAAGGATCAGGGTCTGGTCACGCTGGAATCGGACAAGGCGACGATGGAGGTGCCGTCGTCGGTCGCCGGGGTCGTGCGGGACGTCAAGGTCAAGCTCGGCGATGAGGTCTCCGAAGGCAGCGTCGTCGCCCTGATCGAGGTCGGCGAGGGCGCCGCCGCATCGCCGCCGGCGCCGACCGCGCCGGCGCAACCCGCGTCGCCGCCCGCGCCCGCGCCGGCGCAAGCGGAGCGGGCGGCCGTTCCGTCACCGCCGGCAGCGGCGTCCGCGCCGACACCCGCCGCGGCGCCCGCCGCCGCGCCGCCGCCGCGCGCCTTCGGCGCGGAGGCCGTGCGGCCGGACAAGGTGCCATACGCGAGCCCGGCCGTGCGCCGGTTCGCGCGCGAGCTCGGCGTCGATCTGCACCAGGTCACCGGCAGTGGCCGCAAGGGCCGCATCGGCCGCGAGGACGTGCAGGCCTTCGTCAAACAGGCGCTCGCCGGCAGCGCCCCGGCGCGCGCGCCGGCCGCGGGGGGGCTCACCCTGCTGCCGTGGCCGAGTGTGGATTTTTCCAAATTTGGAGAAGTGGAAACCAGGCCGCTGTCCAAGATCAAGAAGGTCTCGGGCGCGAATCTGGCGCGCAACTGGGCGATGATCCCGCACGTCACCCAGCACGACCTCGCCGACATCACCGAGCTCGAGGCGCTGCGCGTGGCGTTGAACAAGGAGCACGAGAAGGCCGGCATCAAGTTCACCCTGCTCGGCTTCCTGATCAAGGCGGTGGTCGCGGCGCTGAGGAAATACCCGGAGTTCAACGCCTCGCTGGATGCCACCGGCGAGAATCTGATTCTCAAGAAGTACTTCCACATCGGCTTCGCCGCGGATACGCCGAACGGCCTGGTCGTGCCGGTGCTGCGCGACGCCGACAAGAAGGGCATCGTCGAGATCGCGCAGGAAACCGCCGCGCTCGCGGCGAAGGCGCGCGAGGGCAAGCTCACGCCGGGCGAGATGTCCGGCGGCTGCTTCTCGATCTCCTCGCTCGGCGGCATCGGCGGCACCGCGTTCACGCCGATCGTCAATGCGCCGGAAGTGGCCATCCTCGGTGTATCGAAGTCCTCGATCCAGCCGGTGTGGGACGGCAAGGCGTTCCAGCCGCGGCTGCTGCTGCCGCTGAGCCTGAGCTACGACCACCGCGTCATCGACGGCGCCGCGGCGGCGCGCTTCACCGCCTACCTCGCGCAATTGCTCGCCGACCTGCGCCGCTGCCTGCTGTGAGGCGAACGCGATGAACGCCGCCGTCTTCGAGGACATCGAGATCGTCGATCTCGATCTCGGCAAGACCACCTGGTCGCGCACGCATTCGTCCATGCGCACGCTGTATCTGCGCCTGAGTCGCGCGCCGGACGTGGCCTGGATCCGCCGCTTCCACGAGGAACGCGAATCGCGCATCGTGCTCAAGCGTCACGGCCTGTGGATCGAGGACGGCTACTTGGTGTTCGATTGTCTGCTGGCGGACGTCGAGCGGCACCATCTGCCGGATTTCCGTCAGTCCGTTGCCTACGCCAATCGCAAATGCCGCGAACTGGCCGCGCGCCAGGAAGAGGAGCTGGCGCAAGCGCGGCTGGCCAGCGAAGCCGAGCGGCGCGAGCTCGAACGCCTGCGCGCGCGCGTGCGCCGCGCCGCCGGCCGCGCCGCACCGGCCGACGCGCCGCCTTCGCCGCCGCCGGCCGCCGCACCGGCGGAGGCGCATCCGGCCGAATTCAACGCCCGTCGCGACGACTGGCGCGCGCGCTTCCGCGCCGCGCTCGCCGCGGTCAACAAGGAGCCCGATCGTGTCGAAGACTGAGGTCAAGGTTCCCGACATCGGCAATTACACCAACGTGCCGGTGATCGAGCTGCTGGTGAAGCCCGGCGATCGCGTCGCCAAGGATCAGGGCCTGGTCACGCTGGAATCGGACAAGGCGACGATGGAGGTGCCGTCCACCGTCGCCGGCGTGGTCCGCGAGCTGCGTGTGAAACTCGGCGACGAGGTGTCGGAGGGCACGGTCGTCGCGGTGATCGAGAGCGAAAGCGCCGCCGCCGCGACCGCGCCCGCTGCGCCTGCGGGCGCCGCCAAACCCGCGCCCGCCGCCAAACCCGCGCCCGCCGCGCCGTCGCCCGCGCCGCCGGCAGCGGCAGCCAAGGCGGCGCCGCGCCCGGCCGCGGCCTCGGGCCGCCGCGCCGACATCGAATGCCAGGTATGCGTGCTCGGCTCCGGCCCCGGCGGCTACACCGCGGCGTTCCGCGCCGCCGATCTCGGCCGGCACACCGTGCTGATCGAGCGCTATCCGACGCTCGGCGGTGTGTGTCTCAACGTCGGCTGCATTCCGTCGAAGGCGCTGCTGCACGCCGCGCGCGTGATCGACGAGGCCGCGCACGCGGCCGACATCGGCATCGCGTTCGGCCCGCCGCGGCTCGACCTCGCCAAGTTGCGCGCGTTCAAGGACAAGGTCGTGGCGCAGATGAACGGCGGCCTCGCCGGCATGGCCAAGCAGCGCAAGGTCACCGTCGTCACCGGCACCGGCAGCTTCGTCTCGCCGCACGAAATCGAGGTGGTCGGCGCCGACGGCACCAAGCTGGTCCGCTTCGAGCACGCCATCATCGCCGCCGGATCGCAGGCGCTGAAACTGCCCGGCCTGCCGTGGGGCGACCCGCGGCTGATGGATTCGACCGACGCGCTCACGCTCGCCGACGTGCCGAAGACGCTGCTCGTGGTCGGCGGCGGCATCATCGGTCTGGAGATGGCCTGCGTCTACGACGCGCTCGGCAGCGAGGTCACGGTCGTCGAGCTGCTGGATCAACTGATGCCCGGCGCCGATCCCGATCTGGTGCGCCCGCTCGCGCAGCGGCTCGGCAAGCGCTACGCCGGGATTCATCTCAAGACCAAGGTGGCGAAGATCGAGGCGCGGCCCGACGGTCTGCTTGCCACGTTCGAGGGCGAGCAGGCGCCCGCGCCGCAGCGCTACGACCGCGTGCTGGTGGCAGTCGGCCGCGTGCCGAACGGCGCTCGCATCGGCGCCGAGCGCGCCGGGGTGACGGTCAGCGAGCGCGGCTTCATTCCGGTCGACCGGCAACTGCGCACCAACGTGCCGCACATCTTCGCCATCGGCGACATCGTCGGTCCGCCGATGCTGGCGCACAAGGCCACGCACGAAGCCAAGGTCGCCGCCGAGGTGGCGGCCGGGCAGAAGAGCGAATTCGTCGCGCGGGTGATCCCGAGCGTGGCCTACACCGATCCCGAAGTCGCCTGGGTCGGCCTCACCGAGGCCGAGGCGAAGCAGGCCGGCATCGCCTACGGCGTCGGCAAGTTCCCGCACGCCGCCTCGGGCCGCGCGGTCGGCGTCGCCCGCACCGAAGGCTTCACCAAGCTGCTGTTCGACGAGGCCACGCACCGCATCCTCGGCGCCGGCATCACCTGCCCGAACGCCGGTGAGCTGATCTCCGAACTCGCGCTCGCCATCGAGATGGGGTGCGAAGCGGCCGACATCGGCCTCACCGTGCACCCGCATCCGACCTTGGCCGAATCCGTCGGCATGGCGGCGGAAGTATACGAAGGTACGATTACCGATTTGTACATTCCGAAGCGTCGTTGAGCCTCGACGCCGCGCGGCGCATGCGGCGTCTACTTGCGCTTCTTGGTCGCCGGCTTGGCGGCGGCAGCGACGGCGGCGTCCGGCACGATCTGCTCGGCCACCTCGTAGTGCCGCACCAGCGGCTCCATCTGCAGCAGGTACTGATCGTCCTCGGGGTAGTAGACCGAGCGCTCGGGATCCTCGCCGGCGAAGGCGCGCACCGCGGCCATCGAATCCCACAGCGAAATCAGCATGATCTCGCAGTGCTCACCCTGGTCGCGGCGCAGCACCGTGACGCCGCGGTTGCCGGGCGTGCGGGCGTAGTCGCGGATGCCGGTTTCGCGCAGATAGGCGAGATAGTCGTCCGCCTTTTCCTTGAGCGTGATTCCGCGCCAGATGCGAGCGATCATGCGAAGTCTCCGCTGCCTGCGTCGGCCAGCATAGCAAAACGCGGTTTTGCCGCTCGGCTACACGTCGCCGTCCGCCGCCCAGCCCTCGCCGGTGCCGCGGTGGTAGACCACATCGGTCGGCAGCACGGCGCCGGCCGGAATCGAGTCCAGCTCGGCGAGTTCGGCGTAGATCGGCGTGAAATCGGGCGCGGTGGCGCGCATCAACTGCTCGTAGCTGTCGATGACGAAGTAGGTTTTCTGGTAGGTGTCGATGCGGTAGCGCGTGCGCATGATGCGCTTGAGATCGAAGGCGATGCGGTTCGGCGCGGGCGATTCGAGGCAATGGATCGACTCGCCCTTCGAGGAAACGATGCCGGACCCGTAGATGCGTAGGCCGGCGTCCTCCTTGATCAGGCCGAACTCGACCGTGTACCAGTACAACCGGGTGAGATTGGTGAGGGCCTGCGCGCCGATGCCGTGCGCCTTGACTCCGCCCTGGCCGTAGGCCTGCATGTAGTCGGCGAACACCGGGTTGAGCAGCAGCGGCACGTGGCCGAACAGATCGTGGAACAGATCGGGCTCGCTGATGTAGTCGATCTGCTCGGGTCGGCGGATCCACCAGGTCACCGGGAAGCGGCGGTTGGCCAGATGCTCGAAGAATGTCAGTTCCGGCAGCAGGCCCTCGACGCCGATCAGGGTCCAGCCGGTCGCCCGCGTGAGCAGGCGGTTGAGCTCGTCGAACTTCGGGATCGCGTGCGGCGTCATGCCGAACTTGCGCTGGTTCTCGAGGAACTCGCGCGCGGCCCGGCCGACGAGGATCCGCTGCTGGCGCTCGAACAGCGTCGCCCAGGTCGCGTGGTCCTCGCGGCTGTAGCTCGACCACGGCTGCTCGACCACCGCCGTGGTGTAGATCGGCACGGTACCCTTGTCGGTCTGCTGATGTTCGACGCGGCGCGGTTGGGCGTTCATGGCGGCCTCGGCGGCGCACCCGGTGGGCGCCATTCTAGCACCGCGCCGCCGCGCCGGAATTGGTCGCGGATCAATGCAGCGTCGGCCCGTCCTCGCGCCGCGGCGGGAACGGCACGATGTTGTCGCCGCCGTAGCGGCGCGGCCGCGGACCGTGCCAGCGCGCCGGTGCATCGAGGTCGTCCGCGACGGAGTCCGCGCTCGCCTGTGCATTTTCTTCTTGTTCTTCTTCTTCCCAACTGTAGCGTTTGCGCGGCGGCAGCGGATCGAGACGAAACGCCGCCAGCGCCGAGGCGAGGCCGGCGAGCGCGCCGAACAGGTGATACTCGAACGATACCTCCGGCTCGCGCGGCAGCACCGTCAGCACCATGCCGCCGTACAGGAAGAACACGAGCAGGGCGATGGCCACGCCGAGCCGGTCGCGCCGCAGCAGACCCATCACGAACAGGAAGAACATCAAGCCGTGGGTGATGCCGCTGATGCCGACGTGCACCGACGGCCGCGCCCACAGCCACACGCCGAGCCCGGACACGAGCCAGATGCACGGCAGCGCCAGGCGCGTGGCGCGCGGATAGGCGTACAGCGTGAGCGCCGCGAGCAGGCCGAGCGGCAAGGTGTTCGACATCAGGTGCGCGAACGAGGCGTGCACGAACGGCGCGGTCAGAATGCCGATCAGGCCGTGCGCGTCGCGCGGGCGGATGCCGAGATCGTCCAGGTCCCAGCCGAGCAGCCAGGCGCCGAGCCAGGCCAGCCAGATGCCGGCGACCAGGCCGGCGGCACCGAGCACGGCGTAGCGGACCCGCGCGCGGTCGCGCGCGACCGTGGCGGTGCTCGGCTCGGGAGTCGGCGAGGCGATCGTCTCCATCTCCGCATCATGGGGCCGGGGTCGGGCGGCGACAAGGCGTGCTCTGGCACGGATCTTGTCTTCTTGCCAAGTGCCGCGGGCGGAGGCAGACTCGCGCCGCGATTGGGGGCTCGGCCAGGGGGCCTCGATGAGGTCATGGACATTCGCACCGCAATTCTGATTGCGGCGGTGCTGGCGCTGTTGATCGGCGTCAGTCTGCGCTATGTGCTGCGCGATTATCCCGACGAATTCGCCCCGAGCATCCGCCTGTGGCTGCTCGGCACGCTGATCCAGCCGACCGCGTGGATGTGCTACAGCCTGCGCGACCAGGCGCCGGACTGGCTGACGATGGTGCTCGCCAACGCCCTGCTCGGCTACGCCTACGCCCTGCACTGTCGCGCCGTGCGGCTGTTCGTCGGCCGGCCGTTGCCGCTGGCGGTGAGCCATGCGCCGGTGGCGGCGATCGTCGCGTTCGAGATCCTGTTCACCTACGTGATGCCGAGCATGCGGCTGCGCGTGGTGAGCGTGTCGGCCGTGATCGGCCTGCAGATGGTCTGCGCGGCGAGCGCCCTGCTCGACTGGCGCACGCCGCGCCGGCGCAGTCACCTGCTCACCGCCGCGGCGTTTCTCGCCGTGGCCGCGGTGCTGGCGGTGCGGGTGGCCTACGAGGGGCTGCGGCCGGATGTGCTGCCGCACGCCTTCGCCGCGAGCTGGATGCAGTCCGCGGTATTCGCGATCGCGGCCTGCTTCCCGATCGTCGCCACGATCGGTTTCGTGCTGATGGCGAGCGATCGGCTCAACCAGGAACTGGAACGCCAGGCCGCGCTCGATGCCCTCACCGGCGTCTGCAACCGGCGCACGCTCGGCGAGCAGGCGGCGCGCGCCATCGCGCTGGCGCATCGTCACAAGCGGCCGCTCGCGGTGCTGCTGATCGACGCCGATCACTTCAAGCGCATCAACGACGTGCACGGCCACGAAGCCGGCGACGAGGCGTTGCAGACGCTCGCCGCGGTGTTGCAGTGTTCGCTGCGCGCCGGGGACCTGTTCGGCCGGCTCGGCGGCGAGGAGTTCGTCGTCGTGCTGCCGGAGGCCGACGAGGCCGCCGCGCGCGCCAGCGCCGAGCGCCTGCGCGCGGCGGTCGAACAAGCCGAATTCGCCGCGCAGCATCGCCGGGTGCCGCTGCGCATCTCCATCGGCATCGCCGTGATCGACGACCACGACGACTTCGCCGACCTGCTGCGTCGCGCCGATCAGGCGATGTACGCCGCCAAGCGCGCCGGCCGCAATTGCGTGTGCGGACCCTCCGATCTGCCGCGCACGCCGGTGCTGGTCGCCGGCGATTTCGCCGGCTGAGCGCGGCGCCGCGGCGCGCGTGTCCGCTATGATGCGGGCATGAACCACGTCGCGCCGCCCGTCGTCCGCCTCTCGATCGAACGCCGCTCCAACCATCCCTGGATCTTCCAGAAGATGGTCGAGAAACCCGCCGTGCGGCCGAAGCCCGGCAGCGTGGTGGACATCGTCGATCGCGCCGGCAACTTCGCCGGCCGCGGGTTCTACAACGGCCACTCGCGCATCGCCCTGCGCGTGCTCACCGAGGATCCGGACGAAGCCATCGACGAGGCGTTCTTCGCGCGGCGCATCGCCGCGGCGGTGCGCCTGCGCCGGGAGGTGCTCAAGCTCGACGCCGTCAGCGACGCCTATCGCGTGATCCACGCCGAAGGCGACGGCCTGTCCGGTCTGGTGGTCGACCGCTTCGCCGACACGCTGGTGATCGAATACTTCGCCGCCGGCATGTTCCGCCAGCGCGAGCTCATCGCCCGTTGCCTGCGCGAACACTTTCCCGGCGCCAGCCTCTACGCCTTCGCCGAAGACCACGTGCAGAAGCAGGAGAGCTTCGACTTCGCCGCGCCGCCTGCGCCCGCGCCGACCCGGATCCAGGAGCACGGTGTGCGCTTTCACGCCGCGCCGGGCGCCAAGCACAAGACCGGCTTCTTCGCCGACCAGCGCGACAACCGGCGCTGGCTGGCGGAGTTCTGCGCCGGCGCGCGCGTGCTCGATCTGTGTTGCAACTCCGGCGGCTTCGGCATCTACGCCGCGACGCTCGGCGGTGCGCGCGAGGTGGTCGGGCTCGATCTCGACGAGGACATCCTGGCGCTGGCCGAGCGCAACGCGCGGCTCAACCAGGCGAAGATCCGCTTCGTCCAGGCCGACCTGTTCGCCTGGCTGCGCGACGCCGCGGCGCACCGGCGCGAGCCGTTCGACGTGGTGGTGCTCGATCCGGCCAAGCTGACCCGCGACCGCGAGCAAGTGATCCCGGCGCTCAAGAAATACCTCGACATGAACAAGCTCGCGCTGGCCGCGGTCAAGCCCGGCGGAATCTTCCTCACCTGCTCGTGCACCGGCCTGGTCAGCGAGGAGCAGTTCCTCGACATGCTGCGGCGCGCGGCGTTCTACGCGCGGCGCACGTTGCAGGTGCTGAAGGTGTCCGGCGCCGGCCCGGATCACCCGTGGCTCGCGCACGTGCCGGAATCGCGCTATCTCAAGGCGGCGTTCTGCCGGGTCGAGTAGCCGCGTCAACCGCCGGCGGGGCGATGCGTTGTGGATGGTTCGGTTCTCGACAAGGAAACATTCGTGCGCCTGCCAGCCATGTTTCTTGGATCGTTCGCCGCAGCATCAAGCCACGCCGCCGTGGTTTACGATTTCACGCCGGTTACGCAGCAGATCGACGGCATGATGCAGACCTATTCGCTCCACGGCGCCTCGCTGATCGTCATTCGCAACGGCGCCGTCATCTACGAGCAGTTTTTCGGCAACTACACCTCCGCGACCCGCATTCCCATCGCTTCGGCGAGCAAATGGCTCTCGGCGCTGGCAATCGAGCGGCTGGTGGAGAAGAACCAGATGAGCTGGAGCGACACGGTCGGCAAGTACATCCCGACTGCGCCGGCCGACAAGCAGAACATCACCCTGGGTCAGCTGTTCAGTCACACCTCGGGCCTGTCGCAGAACGACGATGCCTGCCTGGGCGACGAGACGAACTACACGCTCGCGACCTGCGCCCAGGAAATCCTGAACACGACGCTGGAATACCCTCCCGGAACTGCCTTCGCCTATACCGGCAACGGCATGCAGGTGGGCGGCTACATGGCGACGCTCGCGACCGGCAAGACCTGGGACCAGATTTTCCAGGACGAAGTGACCACGCCGCTGGGCATGACAAGTACCGATTTCGCGACGACTTCGCTCAAGCCGCCGTATATCACGGTACCGAATCCGCAGATCGCCGGCGGCGTGCGCTCGACCATGCTCGATTACGCGAACGTCGTGCAGATGGTGGCCCAGCACGGGCAGTGGGGCGGCGCGCCGTACCTTTCCGCCAACGACATCGCCGACATGCAGAAGGATCACACGAACGCCGCGCCGGTTCTCTACACGCCCGATTCGTACTCCTACGGCTATGGCTACGGCGAATGGCGCGATTCCGTCGACGCGCAGGGCGTCGCCGTGCAAGTGTCGAGCACCGGCAAGTTTGCCACCTCGCCCTGGGTCGACAATTCGACCGGTGTGGCCGCCGTTTTTCTGGTCAACAGCAGCTACAGCCTGCTCGAGAATGACCTGCGCGGCCTGTGGAGCAACGTGCACGCCGTGGTCACGGATCCGATCTTCAGCGACGGCTTCGAATAATCGCGTGCGGACCTCGCCGACGCGCTAAACGGTCGCGCCCTTGTCTGCGCGAGTTTCGCCATGTCCGAATCCGGCAAGCTGTCCCTGCGCGCCGCCGTCAAGCCGGTCTCGCCCGCGGTCACGCGCGGGCAGGCACTGGACGCGGTGCGCACCCTGCTCGCCTGGGCCGGCGAGGACCCGGCGCGCGAGGGCTTGCGCGACACGCCGCGGCGCACCGGCGCGAGCCGTTCGACGTGGTGGTGCTCGATCCGGCCAAGCTGACCCGCGACCGCGAGCAGGTGATCCCGGCGCTCAAGAAATACCTCGACATGAACAAGCTCGCGCTGGCCGCGGTCAAGCCCGGCGGAATCTTCCTCACCTGCTCCTGCACCGGCCTGGTCGGCGAGGAGCAGTTCCTCGACATGCTGCGGCGCGCGGCGTTCTACGCGCGGCGCACGTTGCAGGTGCTGAAGGTGTCCGGCGCCGGTCCGGATCACCCGTGGCTCGCGCACGTGCCGGAATCGCGCTATCTCAAGGCGGCGTTCTGCCGGGTCGAGTAGAACCTGTCGCAAGCTCTGCTGCGCTCGACGGCTCACGCGCCGGCGGTGCTCGGACTCCTGATTTACTACCGGCACACTCCGGGTTCTGCGCTCCGGCGGCGCGCCATCCGTCCTCGCTCGCGACGAACTCGAGACTGGTTCCGGCTCACGGCGCGAAGCGCGGCGGAATGCGGTCGGCGAGCACGAGCTCGGCGTGCCGGCGCGCGCCGGCGCGATCGAAGTCGATCGCAAGCCGCGTGCCCGCGGCCGATTCGCGCAGGCGTCGGCGCCATTCCGCGAGCGGGTGCGCGCCGACGGCTTCGCCGCCGATCGCCACGAGCCGATCGTCCGACTTCAGGCCGACGCGCGCGGCGGCGCTGTCGGCTGCCACGTCGACGATTTTCAATGCGTCGCCGTCGCGGATCAGCCACAGGCCGCTGCGGTCGAAGGCATCCGGTTTGGCGAAGTCGGCGTTGGGCGCGAGGTACATCGTCTTGTTGCCATAGTCGAACGCGACGGTGAAGCGGCGCAGCACGCCGCCGCCGAGATTGCCGCCGAGATCGGGGTTGGCGAACCCGCCCTTGTCGCCGGTGAACAGCTCGCCGGCCGCGCCGACGATGGCGAGACCGCCGAGTTCGAGCGTGCCGAAACGCGCCGGCCGCGCGCGCGAGGGACCGCCCACGCCCCAGCCGAGCACCGCCTCCGGCCCGGCGTGGTAGCGTGCGATCAGCTCGTGCGCGCGCACGAACGGCGCGTGCAGCGTGAGCGAGGAGCGCGAACCGGTATCCACGCTCAGGCGGATCGGCAGTCCGTCGAGCGTCGCCTCGATGATCGGGATGCGGTCGTCGAGCGCGAACGGCACCGCGGTCGCGTCGCGCGGCGGCACGAACTTCTCCGGCGTGGAGAGGACCAGCTCGCGCCGCGCGTAGTCGATGCGCACGCCGAAGCGGCGGAACATCTCGTAACCGACCAGGCCATCGGCAGCGACGCCTTCGATCTCGGCCAACTGCCCGAGCTCGACGATGTAGAACACCGGCTGCGCCAGGCGTGCGGCGCCGACGCAGAGTTCCCGGGCGTGCGCGATGGACAGATCGACGCGTTCGCTGCCGACACCGGCGGCCGCGAGCCGGCCTTCGCCGGACAGCCCGAACTTCTTCGCCGCGGCCGGCGTGAGCAGGTTCACGCCGCCGGTATCGACCAGCCATTGCGCCGGCTGGTCGTCGATGCGGCCGGCGACATAGATGTGGTTGTTGACGAGCTCGAACGGGATCGTGGTCACCCCGCGCGGGTCGTCGATGGTCGCGGTCGCGATCATCCTCGGCATGGCGAAATCGGCATCGTGCACCGCCACGTCGCGCCGCGCCTGCGTCAGCCGCACCTCGATGCGCCGGCGCGGATCGGTGCGGCCGGCGGCGTCGGTGAGATCGGTGACGCTGTGGAACGGCAGCCGCAGACCGCCGACGTCGCGGTAGTCGTCGAACACGGTGGTGACCGTATCCTGGCCCTGGCGCTGCACCACGCGCGCGAGCAGTGCGCTGTCGGCATCGAACCACAGCGTCACCGGCTCGCCGCCCTGCGGCGTGGCGACGATCACGTCGTAGCGCTTGCCGCCCTCGCGGCGCGTCTCGACCGCGCCGAAGGTGCTCGCGCCGCGCGGCGGAAACCAGTAGGCGCGCGCGTCCAGCCAGGCCTGGCTGCGGGCGCGGCGCAGCGCCGCCGGCGTATCCAGCGCGGCCACTTCGCCGCCCGGATCGCGCTCCCAGGCGAGCTTGCCGTCGTAGCCGTCGCCGCCTTCCACCGAACCGAGCCGGTAGGCGTCGACGCTGCGGCCGGTCGTGAGATCGACGGTGACGTGGTAGTCACCGGACAGACCGCCGGTGGCGATGGTGCCGTCGCCATGCCAGCTCGTCGCCGTGTCCCAGGCGCGGCCGCCGCTCGCCGCCTTGCTGCGGGCGAGCACGTCCGTCGCGCCGTCGGCGTGCGCGGCGGCGGCGAGCAGGAACAGGGCGGCGGGGAGAAGCCGGTTCGAAGCGCGCATGAGCGGTTGCATCGCAGGAGGGTCGTATTGAAGAATACTGGAAAATTTCAAACAGGCAACCCAACCAATGGCACAGCGGAGGCACTGGGTCGAACGCGCCGAGGAGATCGCGCTGCTCGCCTCGCCGGCGCGGATCGAGATCATGGACACGCTCGAGGCACTCGGCGGCGCGGTCACGGTGGCGGAGCTGGCCGCCGCGCTCGGCCGTCCCGCCGATGGCCTGTACTACCACCTGCGCCGGCTCGCCGACGGCGGTCTGATCGAGGAAACGCTCGCCGCCGACGGCCGCCGCTACCGCACGCGCACGCGTCCGGGCCGGCGCCTGAGCCTGCGTTACCGGCCGGGGCGGACCACCAATGCGCGCGCCGTGCGGCGCGTCGCCGCGAGCATCGCGCGCGTCGCGCAGCGCGACTTCGCGCGCGCGCTCGCGGATCCGGCGAGCGTCGTCGCGGGGCCGCGGCGCGAGCTCTGGGCGGCGCGCGGCAAGGGCTGGGTCGGGCCGGCGGAACTCGCCGAGATCAACCGCCTGCTCGGTCGGCTGTCGGCGCTCCTGCTCGCGCCGCGCACGCCGCGCAAGACCAAACTCGTCGCCCTGTCCTGGGTGCTCGCCCCGCTGGATGCCAAGCCCGCGCGCCGCGCCACGCCACGGCGCGGACGCACGCACGGCTGAACGCGGCGGCGCCCGCGCGCGGCGCATGCGCTACACTCCGCCGGTCGCAGGAGTCGCCCATGCCGAAGACCGCCAAGACCACCGGCCGCCGCGTCGCCGTCACCCAGGCCGCGGCCGAAGCCGCGGTGCGCACCCTGCTCGCCTGGGCCGGCGAGGATCCGGCGCGCGAGGGCTTGCGCGACACGCCGCGGCGCGTGGTCGAGGCCTACCGCGACTGGTTCGCCGGCTACGCCGTCGATCCGGCCGACTACCTGCGCCGCACCTTCGAGGAAGTCGCCGGCTACGACGAGATGATCGTGCTGCGCGACATCGAATTCGCCTCGCACTGCGAGCACCACATGGCGCCGATCATCGGCCGCGCCCACGTCGGCTATCTGCCGCGCAACAAGGTGGTCGGCATCAGCAAGCTCGCGCGCGTGGTCGAGGCCTACGCGCGCCGCTTCCAGGTGCAGGAGAAGATGACTGCGGAAATCGCGCAGTGCATCAACGCGGTGCTCAAACCGCGCGGCGTCGGCGTGGTCATCGACGCCACCCACGAGTGCATGACCACGCGCGGCGTGCACAAGCGCCGCGTGTCGATGATCACCAGCCAGATGCTCGGCAGCTTCCGCGAGGACGCCCGCACCCGCGCCGAGTTCCTGCGCTTCATCGACATCCACGCCATCCGCTGACTCCAAGGAACCGACGTGTCCGAACCTTCGTCCGCCCCGCCGCCGCGCCGCGCCGCGCTGGCGTTCATCTTCATCACCGTGTTGATCGACATTCTCGCCTTCGGGCTGATCATTCCGGTGCTGCCGCACCTGATCGAGCATTTCCTCAGCGGCGACGTCTCGCGCGCCGCGGTCTGGTACGGCTATTTCTCGACCGCGTTCTTCGCCATGCAGTTCTTCTTCACGCCGGTGCAGGGCGCGTTGTCGGACTGGCTCGGCCGGCGTCCGGTGATCCTGCTGTCCAACCTCGGCCTCGGGCTCGACTTCGTGCTGATGGCGCTGGTCAACACCCTGCCGCTGCTGTTCATCGGCCGGGTGATTTCCGGCATCACCGCGGCGAGCTTCTCCACCGCCAACGCCTATGTCGCCGACGTCACTCCGCCGGAGCGGCGCGCGGCGAGTTTCGGCCTGCTCGGCATGGCCTTCGGCATCGGCTTCGTCGTCGCGCCGGCGATCGGCGGTTTCCTCGGCGAGATCAACCTGCGCCTGCCGTTCTGGGCCGCGGTGGTGCTGTGTCTGGCGAACTTCTGCTACGGCCTGTTCGTGCTGCCCGAATCGCTGCCGCGCGAGAAGCGCACGCCGCGCTTCGACTGGCAGCACGCCAATCCGTTCGGCGCGCTCGCCCTGCTGCGTCGCTATCCGCAAGTGCTGGGCCTGGTCGGCGTGCTGTTCCTGATGGCGCTCGCGCACATGGTCTATCCGACCACCTTCGTGCTCTACGCCGACTACCGCTTCCACTGGGGCCCGCAGATGGTCGGCTACACGCTCGCCCTGGTCGGCGTGCTCGCGGCGATCGTGCAGGGCGGGCTGGTGAAAAAGATCGTCGCCGCGCTCGGTGAACGGCGCACGCTCCTGTTCGGACTCGGCTGCGGCACGCTCGGCTTCGCCCTGTACGCGGTCGCGCCGACCGGCTACTGGTTCTGGGCGATGATGCCGATCGCCGCGCTGTGGGGCGTGGCCGGTCCCGCCGCGCAGGCGATCATGACCCACCACGTCGATCCGCGCGAGCAGGGTCGTCTGCAGGGCGCGGTGGCGAGCCTGTCCAGCATCGCCGGCATCCTGGCGCCGACCCTGTTCACGCGCATCTTCGCGGCGGTGACCGAGGCGGGGCTGCGCGATGTCTGGGCCGGTGCCGCGTTCCTCGCCGCCGGCGCGATGGTCGGCGCGGCCTTGTTCCTCGCCTGGTACTCCGTGGCGCACCTGCCGCCGGCCGCGACCGTCGCCGCGCCGCCGGCCGAATCCATCGTCACCTCGGAAGTGCTGGCCAGCGCGAGCGACCTCGATCCGCCGATCGACGAGGACGCGGCGCGGGGGTGAGGGGGTTGATCCATGCGATCCAATTCGCGAAGGCGCAACTACGCGATCCTCGCGGCCGCGGCGATGGCCGCACTGGCGATTGCGTATTGGTGGCACTCGCGCACCGGGCCCGCCGATGCGCTACGGGAGAAATCCGCCACGCTTTCCGATGCCGGGAAGAAAATCGCCTTGTCCCGCCAGCAGGAGACTCGGCAGGCTGCGCCGTCGAAGTCTCCCGCTTTTGCGATCGCCGAGGATGGCACCGTGCCGGTCCCGGCGCGGTTCCAACTGCCCGGCGTGCCGCGCGTGCGTGCCGGGACGGCGGCGAGTTTCCAGGAATGGATCGGCCTCTATCCCGAGGCCGATCAGGCGGCGATCCGGGACTTCAACGCCAAACACTTCGGCGTCTATTCGATCAACTCGCCGCAACAGATCGCTTGGATGGCGCAGAACGGCTATCCGATGCCGGAGGATCTGATCGCCGCCAAGGCGCTCACGGATGAAGACCTGCGACGGTTGGCGCAAGGCGGGAACGACAAGGCTGGTTTTCTGTTACGGGAACGGGACATCGAAACCCTGCGTGCAGCGCTCCAAACCTATGCCGCGCAAGGCAACACCGACTCGGATTTTTGGCTGAACGACCCGGCGGCGGAAAAAATGCGTCAAGACGACGATCTTTACAGGCAATTGCTGCGCCAGTCGAATAGTCCCTTCAAAGGCTATTTGCAGGCGCAAGAATCGCTGCTCACCAAGGATCCACTTGAAGCGGATGCCGATGTGATCGCAGGTCTCGCATGGGCGATGAGCTTGGGAGACTTTCGCGCCAGTCAATTGATGACGAATTTTGAAGGAAATGATTCAATCCGAGTCGCCATGTTCATGGCGGCTGCCAAGGTCTCCTCGAATAAGGATCACGATATTATGCGTATGCGGGAGACCGGCTGCGCGCCCGCGGGAGTCGGGCCGGGAATGTATATTCCTGGGGACTTTGGCCCGGTGGAGTGAATCGAGGCAAAGCCGTTGGTTGGCGCCGCATCCAAGTGACGGCGCCAACCTCTGCCACTCCGGGCGGGGCGCCACACTCACGAACCGTACTTCACGCTGCAGCCGTAGGGTTCGGAGGTCGGTGCGCTGACGGCCTTGCCGGCGGCGAGCTCGTGCAGCGCCTGCGGCACGTATTGCGTCGCCTTGGCGATGTCGGCCTCGTCGGTGCTGGCGATCGAGTCGATGCCGCCCAGGTAGCGGAGCACGCCGTCCTTGTCGATCACGAACAGATGCGGCGTGGTCTTGGCGCCGTACAGGCGACCCACCTTGCCGTCCGCATCGAGCAGGTACGCGCTCGGATGGGCGTGGTACTGCGCGAGGAAGGCGTTGGCGCCGGCGCCATCGACATGGCCTTGCTTCCCCGGCGCGCCGGAATTGATGACCAGCCACACCGCGCCCGCGGCGGTGGCCTCGGCCTGCTGTTTCGGGATGTTGCCGCTGCGGTAGTGCTTCTTCACGAACGGGCATTCCGGATTGTTCCATTCGAGCACGACCGGCTTGCCCTTGAACTCGGCAAGCGTGTGAGTCTTGCCGTTGCTGTCGGTGAGGGTGAAATCGGGCGCGGGTTCGCCGATCGCGACCTTGGCGCGCAGCGGCGCGCTGAACAGGCTGGAGAACACGGCGGCGAGCAGCAGGGGACGAAGTTTCATGGTCGGTTCCTCGAAGACGACGGGACGGAAGACGCTGCGTCGACGAACGGCACGTGCGCGGCGAAGGCGCGCGCACCGGCACGCACGACGAGATCGAGCGCCGCCGGCGCCGCCGCGAAGTATTCGCTGCGGTCGAACGCGAGCGTGAGCGTGTCGCCCTCGCGCCGCGCGCGTGGCCGCGCCGCGGCGACCACCTTGCGCTGCGCGACGAAAGCGTCGAGTTCGCCGGCGGGGAGATCGGCGCCGCGCAGCGTCGCCTCGACGCGATCGTCGACCAGTCGGGCCGCGCCGGTCCACGTCGTCGCGCGCGGCAGCGCGGCGCGTGCGGCGGCGAACGCCGCGGCGTGACGCGCATCCGGTTCGGCCGCGGCGCGCACCGGCAGTTCGAGCGCGAGCATGGCCTTGCCGGGGATGCACTCCTCGCGGCACACCAGCCATTTCACCTCGACGGCGAGGCTCGCGCGCGTGCCGAGCGCGGCGTCCTGCGGCACCTCGATCGACACCGGCAGCAGCACCTCGCCGGCGTAGCCGAAATTGGCGATGTCGCCAAGCGTGAAGCGCTGCGGCGCCGGCCAGTCGATCGCGCCGGCGCGGTACCCTTCGGGCAGATGCCAGACGAGTTCGGTCGGCAGGCCCGAATCGCCGGGATTGATCCAGTACGTGTGCCAGTGCGGCGCGTGCCGCAGCCGGATGCCGAGCGGCGCAATGTGTCCGGGCACGAGCGCGGTCTCGGCGGCGAGCAGCGCCACGTCGATATGCTCGGCGTGCGCCTCCGGCGCCGGCAGGGCGGCGACGAGCGGCGCGGCGATGGCGAACAACGCGAACATGCCGTCGTTGAGACCACGAGTCGGTGGCGGAAATTTCAGCGCGGACCGGTGCGCCAGTCAAATCGTCGAACTTTTCGGTAGTGGTCTAGTTTGAAATTCCCTACTTGATGAGTTCGGCAGCCTTTTGATCTATCACGACGTCAGCGTGATCTAGCATCTGGTCCTTAACATTCTGGGCGAGACGAACAAGAATCATTTGTACGCCCTCTCGGCGAGCAAATTTCATAGCAGGAATGAGGTCGCTATCGCCGGTAACTAGAACTATGACTTGCACCTGCTTCTTTAAGGCCAGCGCAGCTATGTCTAGACCAATGCGCATGTCTACGCCCTTTTGTTGTACGTTCGGCTCCAAGTCGTCAGGCACAATCTGCGTGACGGCCTTCGCCCCTCGAAGCAATCGCTCTCGGATACTCCAGCCTCGGTAGCTTAATTCTCCATAGCGCATTGCAACATACGGAACGCGCGCGATGGTCGCGTGCTGCTGTTGACTGATAGCAGCCATCTTGCTTTTGGAGAAATCGAATTCTTTCCCATCAGGACGGCGATACTTTCCTGTGAGCGGTTTAGCGTCATAAAAGTAAACGCGATGAAGGCGCATGCCATCGACGCATGGAAGTTTGCCGATTGCTTCGATGAGTTTCGTGACTTCCTTATCAGAGATGGGCGGGTCTTTCGCCTTCACCTTCAAGGCGTATTTTGCGAAACCGCCGTCTATAAGGATTGCGTAGCAGGCTTTAAGCACACAACCCTCGGAGAAAAGTGGCGTGCCAGCGGGTGGCGGACGAGACCGCTCTTACATAGACACCCACTGGCAGCCGGTTCTCACGGTTACCCCCGTAGGGGGTGCTTCGCAATGATGGTGCCACTCTGGCAACCTGTCAATAAGCTATTGATGTTGATTGCAGCTTACTGATTTTGCGATATTTTTCTTGTACTGACCGCGTTTTTTCGCAACAGGCTCAGGTACTAGCGCGGCGATTTCCTCCAAACTCTAGACGTGATCCGCGATACCGGCTTCCATTGCCGGGGTCACGCGCAGCGTCTTATGGATACGCCCGAAGTTGTAGTACATGAAGTGCAGTGCGATGGCGTGTGCGTGGTTCTCGACCTTCTTGCTGAATCCATTAGTGAGACGAGTGAATCGGCGGCAAGACATGCGCAACGTGAGGTTTGAACGCTCGACGTAGCTTGTGGAAACATGCGCGAGGTCGGGGTTGCCGATCTTCGGCGTCTTGGTCGCACAGACAATTTCGGTCGGGCTGTACTTGCGCTCCGCACCACGGTTCGGCTCTTCGTCGCCGTACACCTTAATAAGCATTGCGAAGTCTACGTCCGTGCCGAACACGTCTTCGACCGCATCGGCATAGACCTTGTGGCCGTCTGTGGTCAGTTGCACGCGATGCGACAGTCGCGGATACAGGTCAGCAAGGAAAGCCTCAGCGGCCTTTGCGCCACGCGTGCCAACCATCCATCACATGAGCTTGGTGTCGGCATCAAGCGCCGTCCACGTCCAAACGTCACCGATGCCGAAGGTGCCTTTGAGTTCGGCCGGTACGTTCTTTTTCTTCGCGCCGACGAACGCCCAAATCTCGTCGCACTGGATACGGCGGCACTTAAGGTTGCGTAGGGCTTTGTCCTGATACTCGGCGCAGGCTTGGCCGACCTCGGCCAGTAGCTTGAGTGCCGTCATCTTGGCGGCACCGCTGATCTGACACGTCGCGCTGATCGAATTGCCTTCGACAAACTTTTCCCGGCCGCCGGCGGCTGCGACAATTGCCGCCCCATGTCCGCCGTTCCCGTCTACGCCGATATCGAGGCCGCCGCCCGGCGCATCGCGCCGCACGTGCGGGTGACGCCGGTGTTGTCGGCGGCTTCGCTCGACGAACTCGCCGGCTGCCGGCTGCACTTCAAGTGCGAGAACTTCCAGCGCGCCGGCGCCTTCAAGTTCCGCGGCGCCTGCAATGCGGTGTGGTCGTTGCCGGACGCGATCGCCGCGCGCGGCGTGGTCACGCATTCGTCCGGCAACCACGGCGCGGCGCTCGCGCTGGCAGCGAAGACACGCGGCATTCCGGCGCATGTGGTGGTGCCGGCGGGCGCGGTCGCGACCAAACTCGCGGCGATCGCGCGCGCCGGCGCCGCCGTGCACGAGTGCGCGCCGACCCTGGCCGCGCGCGATGCCATGGCGGCCGAGCTCGAGCGCACCACTGGCGCGACCCTGGTGCACCCGTTCACCGATCCGCGCGTGATCGCGGGCCAGGGCACCGCAGCGCGCGAGCTGCTCGAGCAGGCCGGCCCGCTCGATGCGCTGATCGCACCGATCGGCGGCGGCGGCCTGATCGGCGGCAGCGCGATCGCCGCACGCGCGCTCGCGCCCGCAATCCGGCTGTTCGCCGCGGAGCCGGAAGGCGCCGCCGACGCGCACGCCTCGCTCGCCGCCGGCCGGCGCGTCGCCGATCTCGTGCCGGAGACGATTTGCGACGGCCTGCGCGCCACGCTCGGCGAGATCAACTTCGCCCTGCTGCGCGCGCACGGCGTGGAGGTGCTGCTCGCGAGCGACGTCGAAACCGTCGCGGCGATGCGGCTCGTCTTCGAGCGGCTGAAGATCGTGGTGGAGCCCTCCTCCGCGATCGCGCTTGCCGCGATCCTGCGGCATCGCGCGCGCTTCGCCGGTCTGCGGGTGGGCGTGATTCTCACCGGCGGCAACGTCGATCCGGACCGGCTGCCCTGGCAGAGTTGAATCCCGAAGGAGACACCATGTGGCGCGATGCGTTGCTGGGGTATATACACTTTGTCGCAATTTTCACATTGTTCGCTTGCCTTGCGGTCGAGTGGAGCCTGCTCGGCGCCGGCGTCGAGCGACTCGATCCGCGCCGGCTGGTGCGCGCCGATCTCGGCTATCTCATCGCCGCGATCGCGGTGCTGGCGAGCGGCCTCGCGCGCGCCCTGGCCGGCGCGAAACCGTGGGTGTTCTACGCCGGCAATCCGGGGTTTCACCTGAAGCTCGGCCTGTTCGTGCTGGTCGGGCTGGTCTCGATCGCGCCGACAGTCGCGTTCCTGCGCTGGCGCCGCGCCGCGGCGGCGGACGCGAATTTCCGCGTCGCACCCGACGCCTGGCGGTGCGCGCGCCGCCTCGTGCTGATCGAACTGCACCTCGTCGCGGCGATTCCGTTGCTCGCCGCGCTGATGGCACGCGGCATCGGTCTTTCCGGGTAGTGCGCGACACCGCGGCGCAGTACACTCGTCGGCCCATGGCCCACGGTGACTCATGATCATCGACGGTTCGCGCGCCGCCGACCGCACCGCGGCGTTGATCCTGCGCTACTTCGCCGCGCTCAACCGCGGCGACGTCGACGGCGTGCTCGATTGTCTCGCCGACGACGTGGTGCACGAGCGCGACACCGGCGCGCGCGAGGCCGGCAAGGCGGCGTTCCGCGAATTCGTGCGGCGCGCGCAGGCGGCGGGCCGCGAGGAGGTCCGCGACGTGGTGGTGATGAGCGTCGACGACGGCACGCGCGCGGCTGCCGAGTTCCGCGTGCACGGCGTGGACGGATCGACCGAACGCTACGTGCTCGGCGGCGGCGCGTTCTTCACCATCCATCAGGGCAAGATCGCGCGCATCGCCCCGTACCGGCAGCCGCGCGCGCCCGCCGGCTAGCGCGGCGTCGGCCGCAGGATGCCGAACAGCGCCAGCGCGACCACGCCGATGCCGGCGGTTTCCATCGCGTCGGGCCGCTCGCCGAGCAGCACGAAGGCGGCGAGCACGCCGACCAGCGGCGTCACCAGACTCGCCAGACCCGCCACGTTCGCCGGCAGCCGCTGCACCACGAAGAGCCACAGCGCCCAGGCGAGGCCGGAGGAAAGCACGCCGTTGTAGACGAGCGCACCGACCAGCGGCGCCGACCACTGCGTCGGCCGCTCCGGCACGACCAGCGCGAGCAGTACCAGCAACGCCGTGCCGAGCGCCATCTGCCAGGCGGTCAGGCGCAGCGGCGAGACGCGCGTGCGCAGGAACAGCCGCTTCGACAGTACCGTGCCGATGGCCCAGGCGCAGCCGCCGCCGAGCGCGAGCAGCGAGCTCGTCCAGTGCATCTGCGCGCGCCCGGGATCGAGGATCAGTGCGAGACCCGCCGCAGCGAGCGCGATGCACGCCCACTGGCGCGCACCGGGCCGCTCGCCGAGCAGCAGCCACGCCAGCGGAATCACCCAGAACGGCATGGTGTAGGCGAGCAGCGCCGTCTTGCCCGCGCCGCCGGCGATCAGCGCGAGCTGCACCAGCGCCTGGAAGCCGGTGGTCTGGGCGAGACCGATGGCGAGCGTGTCGCGCCACGGCGTCGGCGCGAGCGACTCGCCGCGCAGGCCAAGCACGGCGAACAGCACGGCCGTGCCGAACACGTAGCGCAGCGCCGAGAACGTCAGTGGCCCGACATAGGCCAGCACCGCCTTCATCACCACCCAGTTGACGCCCCAGATCAGGCTCAGGATGGCGAGCGCGACGAGGGCGCTGCGTGGTGCCGTGCCGGGGGCTTGCATGGAGGCATCGATCGACGACGAGCCGCGTATCATACGCGCTCCCTCGCCCAAGTCCCGCCGCCGCCATGCCGCAAGAACCCGCACGCTGTCCCTGGGCCAGCGGTCCCCACGCCGCGATGCGCGCCTACCACGACACCGAATGGGGCGTGCCGCTGCACGACGATACCCGGTTGTTCGAGTTCCTGGTGCTCGAAGGCGCCCAGGCGGGACTGAGCTGGCGCACCGTGCTCGACAAGCGCGCGGCCTACCGTGAGGCGTTCCACGGCTTTGCCATCGAGCGTGTCGCACGCATGACCGACGCGGCGCTGGAAAAACGCTTGCGGAATCCGGCGCTGATCCGCAATCGGCTGAAGCTCTGGTCGGCGCGCGACAACGCGCGTGCCGCGCTGCGCGTGATCGAGACGTTCGGCAGCCTCGATGCCTATTTCTGGCGCTTCGTCGATGGCACGCCGATCGTCAACCGCTGGCGCGAGCCGGGCCAGGTTCCGGCGCGCACCGCGCTGTCCGATGCGCTCAGCAAGGACTTGCGGCAACGCGGCTTCCGCTTCGTCGGCTCGACCATCGTCTACGCCCACATGCAGGCGACCGGGATGGTCAACGATCACCTGGTCGGCTGCTTCCGGCACCGCGAGGTGTGACGGCTCAACGCCGCGAGCCGCGCAACCGCTCGAGCGGAAAACTCGCGATCTCGCCGCCGCGGCCGCGGCGCGGCTGGCCGGGCTCCGGGCCGAAGGCGTGCGCGGCGATCACCTCGTAGGTCGCGGGCAGCAGGCCGTCGCGGCGGAAGCGCTCGTAGGCATCGAGCATGCGGCGGAACCGGCTCCGGCCGGTGAGGCCGCGCGCGCGCGCGGCATCGGCGTTGGTCGCACCGATCGCCTTGAGTTCGCGCATCAGCTCGATCGCATCGGCATGGTGGACGGTGAAGTGCTCGGTGTCGAGCACCGGATCGCGGAAGCCGGCGGCGAGCAGCGCGTCGCCGACGCCGGCGATGTCGGCGAATCCGACGACGTGCGGCGTGCGGTCGACCGCCGCCCAGGCGGCGCGGAGCTCGCGCAGGGTGTCGGGGCCAAAAGTGGAAAATGCGACATAGCCGCCGGGGCGCAGCACGCGGCGGAATTCGGCGAACAGCGCCGGCAGGTCGTCGAGCCACTGGATGCACAGGTTCGAGAACAGCACGTCCACACTGGCCTCGGGCAGCGGCAGGGCGCGCGCGTCCGCGCACACCCGCAGCAGCGGCCGGCGCCAGCCGGTGCGCACCTGTCGCAGCATCGGCACGGCGAGATCGAGTGCGATCACCTCCGCCCCCGCGTAGCGCCGGCGCAGCAACGCCGCTGCGCGGCCCGGCCCGCAGCCGAGGTCGAGCACGCGCCGCGGCGTGGCGGTGTAGTAGTCGAGCCGCTCGAGCAGGCGGTCCTCGACTTCGCGTTGCAACGCGGCGTGGCGCAGATAATCCGGCGCGGCGCGGCCAAAGGCGTGCCGCACGTGGCGGGTGTCGATCGGCGGCGTCATGGCGGCAGCGTGGCGGCGAATTCGACGATCGCGTCGGCCACGTCCGCGGCGTGGCCGGGGAACGGGGCGTGGCCGGAGGAAAATTCCACAAAGCGACCTTGTGGACTTTGCGCAGCCGCCCAGCGCATGGCCTGCGCCGGCACCAGCCGGTCGCGTCGGCCGGCGAGCCACAGGCTCGGCACGGTCAATTGCGGCAGGCGCGCGCGCAGGTCGGTCGCCTCGAGCAGGCGCAACCCATCCTGCAGCGCCGCCAACGCCGGTTCGCCGCGCTCGAACACGTGGGTCTTCAGTTCGCGCAGTTCCGCCTGGGCGTGATCCGAGCCGAGCGCCTCCAGCGCGAGGAAGCGCTCGATCGTGGCGCGGTAATCGCGCGTGAGCCCGGCGCCGAACTCGGCGAACAAGGCGTGCGCGACGCCGTGCGGCCAGTCGGGCGCGAGCACGAACCGCGGCGAGGCGGCGACGGCGACGAGGCCGCGCGCGCATGCCGGGCGATCGAGCGCGAGGTGCAGGGCGACGAGTCCGCCGAACGACCAACCGAGCCACAGCGCGCGCGGCAGGCGCTCGGCGAGCCGCGCGGCGCAGGCGGCGGGCGCGAGATCGCTCGCGTCGTCGCGGCTGCGGCCGTGGCCCGGCAGATCGACGAGGTGCAGACGGAACCGGCGCTGCAGGCGCCGCGTCAGCGGCGCGAACACACCACCGTGCATCGCCCAGCCGTGCAACAGCACGAGGTCCGGACCCGTGCCGAGGGATTCGATGTGCACGCTCACGCCTCCGCGTCGCGCGCGGCGGCGAGCGCGCGCGCCAGCGCGTCGAGCAGCCGCTCGACGTCGCGCTCCTCGTGCGCGGCCGACAAGGTCACGCGCAGCCGCGCCGCGCCGCGCGGCACGGTCGGCGGGCGGATCGCGGGCACGTAGAAACCGGCGTCCTCGAGCGCTTGCGCCGCGCGCAGCGCGGCTTCGCTCGCGCCGATCGGCACCGGCTGGATCGGCGTGCGCGCGGCGGCGAGCGCGATGCCGCGTGCGGCCGCGCCGTGGCGGAAGTGCGCGATCAGCCGGTGCAGCTTGTCGCGGCGCCACGACTCCAGCCGCGCGACCTCGACCGCGGCCCGCGCGGCGGCCGCGAGCGCCGGCGGCAGCGCGGTGGTGTAGACGTAGGTGCGCGCGAACTGGACGAGACCCTCGATCAGCGCGGCGCTGCCGGCGACGAACGCGCCGAACGTGCCGAGCGCCTTGCCGAGGGTTGCCATCAACACCGGCGCGTCGCTCGGCGTGAGGCCCGCCTCGGCGAGGCTGCCGGCGCCGTCGGGACCGAGCACGCCGAGACCGTGCGCATCGTCGATCAGCAGTGTGGCGTGTTCCTTGGTACACAATGCAGCAAGTTCCGCGAGCGGCGCGACGTCGCCGTCCATGCTGAACACGCCGTCGCTGGCGACCAGCGCCGCGGCGCCGGGACGCTGCCGCAACTGGCGCGCCGCGGCGGCGACGTCGGCGTGCGGGTAGCGCTTGAGTTCGCAGCCGGCGAGCCGCGCGCCATCGATCAGGCAGGCGTGGTTGAGCCGATCCTGGACGCAGACGTCGCCCGCGCCGAGCAGGGCGCCGATGACGCCGAGATTGGCCATGTAGCCGGTGGAGAACAGCAGCGCCCGTTCGCGTCCGGTCCAGCGCGCCAACGTCTCCTCCAGCGCGGCGTGCTCCTCGCGATGGCCGCCGAGCAGGTGCGCGGCCCCGGCGCCGACGCCGCCCCGCGCGAGTGCGCGCAGTGCGGCTTCGCGCAACGCCGGATGCTGCGCAAGGCCGAGGTAATCGTTGTTGGCGAAATGGAGCAGCGTGCGGCCGGCGACGACGATGCGCGGGCCGGCGACCTCGGCGACCGTGCGCAGGCGACGCAGCAGCTGCTGTTGCGCGCGCTCGGCGTGCGCGGCGGCGAGGCGTTGCAGCAGGTCCGGTCGCGGCGCGGCGTCGTCCGCTTGCGCCGGGCGCAGGCGGCGCGAGGCGCTGAACCCGGTTTCGCGTTTCATGCCGGCAGCGTGTCGGGATCGGACGCGGATCCGCACCGACGCGGCGTTCAGGCCGCCGCGACGATGTCCACGGACGCCGAATCCGGCGGCGCCTCGCTCGGCAGCGGCCGCAGGCCGAGGCGCGCGAACAGCGCCTGGTCGTGGGCGACGTCGGGATTGCCCGTGGTCAGCAGCTTGTCGCCGTAGAAGATCGAATTGGCGCCGGCGAAGAAGCACAACGCCTGCAATTCGTCGCTCATCTCGGCGCGGCCGGCGGACAGCCGCACCATCGCGTGCGGCATCAGGATGCGCGCCACCGCGATCGTGCGCACGAACTCGAACGGATCGAGCAGCGCGGTGCCGGCGAGCGGCGTGCCGGTCACCTGCACCAGGCGGTTGATCGGCACCGACTGCGGATGCTCGGGCAGATTGGCGAGCGCCTGCAGCAGGCCGGCGCGTTGTTCGCGCGTCTCGCCCATGCCGACGATGCCGCCGCAGCAGGTCTTGAGGCCCGCCCGGCGCACGCATTCGAGCGTGTCGAGCCGATCCTGGAATTCGCGGGTGTGGATGATCTCGCCGTAGAACTCCGGGGCGCTGTCGATGTTGTGGTTGTAGTAGTCGAGCCCGGCGGCCTTGAAGCGGTCGGCTTGTTGCTGGCTCAGCATGCCGAGCGTGGCGCAGGTTTCCATGCCGAGCGCCTTCACCGCTGCGATCATCTCGGCCACCTTGTCCACGTCGCGATCCTTCGGTGCGCGCCAGGCCGCGCCCATGCAGAAGCGGGTCGCGCCGGCGGCCTTGGCCGCGCGCGCCCGCTCCAGCACCTCGGCGAGCGGCATCAGCTTGGTCGCGGCCACGCCGGTGTGGTAGCGCGCGGCCTGCGGGCAGTAGGCGCAGTCCTCGGGACAGCCGCCGGTCTTGATCGACAGCAGGGTCGAGACTTGCACGGCGTTGGCGTCGTGGTGCGCGCGGTGCACGGCGTGGGCGCGCGCCAGCAGATCGTTGAACGGCAGGGCGAACAGCGCCAGCACCTCGGCGCGGCTGTAGTCGTGACGCACGGCGGCGGCGGTCATGGCAAACTCGCAGGCAATCGGCTGGCGCGAGTGTGGAGAGCGGCGGCGTGGCTGTCAACTCGATCGTGCGTCTTCTGGTTGACGGCGGGTGGCGCGCGCAATTCGCCCTGCTGCCGCCGCATTGCCTGCTGTGCGGCGGTGACGGCGCAGGCGACCGCGATCTGTGTGCCGCCTGCGCGCGCGACCTCGTGCGCAATCGCGTGTGCTGTCCGCGCTGTGCCCTGCCGCTGGCGACGCCGGCGCCGCTGTGCGGCGAATGCCTGACGCGCGCGCCGCCGTTCGCCGCCGCGTTCGCGCCGTTCGTGTACACGAGCCCGCTCGATCAATTGTTCGCGCGATTCAAGTTCGGCGGCAGCCTCGCCGCCGGCCGCGTCCTCGCGGAGCTGTGGCTCGATGCCTGGCGCGATGCATCGCCGCCCTTGCCGTCGGCGATCGTGCCGGTGCCGCTGCACGCCGGCCGGCTGCGCGAACGCGGCTACAACCAGGCGCTGGAACTGGCGCGGCCGCTGGCACGCGCGCTCGCCGTCGCGCTGCGGCCCGAGTGGCTGCTGCGCGTGCGCGCCACGCCGGCGCAGTCGAACCTGGATGCGCCGACCCGGCGCAAGAATCTGCGCGGCGCCTTCGCCGTGGCGGCGCATGCGTCCTTGCCCGCGCACGTGGCGCTGGTCGACGATGTCATGACCACCGGCGCGACGCTCGCCGAATGCACGCGCACGCTGCGGCGCGCGGGCGTGGCGCGCGTCGACGTGTGGGCGCTGGCGCGCGCGCCGAAGCCGCGCTGGCGCGAACGCGACGCGGGCTCCCGAGCGGCGACGGTCGGATGAGTCGTCTCGGGAAGCTCTGCTCCTCTTCATGCGCATCCTGCGGTTTTCCGCTCGCGTCCGGCGAGCGGGTGACTTTCGACAGCCAATGCTTCCGCTCGGCCGCAGGCCGAGCGCGTCACTTCTTTGCTGGCCAGAGCAAAGCTTCCGCTGTCCTTCGGCCAGCGGGTCACTTCTTTGCTGGTGCAAAGAAGTAACCAAGAAACACCTCCAAAGCAGAGCCTCCCTCGGAGGACCTGCACGAAGATTTTGCGAGGGGATGAAAGCTCCGTGTACGACTCGTCCGCCGCGGGCTGATACGTCGTTCGCTTCGCTTGATTGCTTTTCGTGCAAGCGAAAGACCTTTCATCTTGAACGACCGAGTTGTACCGGAACATTCATCCGCTGGCGGAACCTTGTGCAGGTCCTCCGAGGGATGCTCTGCTTGAACGTGCTTTCTCTTGGTTAGAACCTATCTCAAAATCGTCGCGAGCGAGGACGGATTGCGCGCCGCCGGAGCGCAGGAACCGGAGTTTACTGGTAGTAAATGAGGAGTCCGAGCACCGCCGGCGCGTGAGCCGTCGAGCGCAGCAGATTTTGAGATAGGTTCTAATCATTCGCGCCCAATGGCGGCGTAGCCGAGAATACAAGCGCGCATGGCACATCCGCGGATCGTCATGAATCGAATACATAAGGCGTGTCGCGGCACGCCGGGCGTTCCCCGTAGCGCTCACAGAAGCGGTTCAAATTCGGATACGGATCCATCCGCAGAACTTCCCTGAATTCGAGATGCGTCACAAGGCAGAAGAGTGTGACTTCCAGATAGCTCAAATCACGGTCGTGGGGCAGTTCTTCCAGAATCGGGCGGATATGAGCATTGAGCCAGGAAATGGTGTTGGTCAGGCTTGCTCGCAATTTCTCACGAGCGAGATCTTCCGTGTGTCCCGCGATAGTCGAGATGACCAAGCTCACCTCGGTTGCCATCGCCTGCGTGGTCAGTTCCTGCGCGTTGGACAGCAGCGGGGAAACAAGCGCTTCCGGCCAAATGATTTTCGATCGGCGTTCCGCAATGCGCGACAGTACGCGGCAGATGGGCAACGTCCCGAACCAGAGATCGTCGCCAGTTTGCAATGCCGGCAGCTTGAGCGCCGGGTTTCCGACGTAATCGTCTACGTTTTGCGACATCAGGTTCTCCACGATGCCGAACGCATATTTGATTCCGAGCTCGGAAGCGAAGATCCGCGCCACACGCGTATGATGTGAACTTGAGCGTCCGATGATCCGGGGTTTCATGGTTGGATGCAGGTTCGTCCGTGTGACGTGATCGGGGCTGCCGCGGGATCACATCACCATCGAGCGAGCTTCGTTCCAGAGATGCCGCGCCAACGTCTCGGCCGCTTCCGCCTTGGCCAGCGCGGCCGACTGTCCCGCCCAGGCCTGCATGCGTTGCACGTCGTTCGTCTGCTGCGCGTCCTTCCTCATTGCCGCGGTCAGGCCGCGCTGGACGGGATAGGGCGCGGCGGCCGGCGCGTCAGGGGCCGTCGCCGCGCGGACATAGTCGGTCTCGAGGCTGCGTCCGGCGCGACCGCTGAATACACGGCTGACGACGGTGCGCTCCGGAGTGGCGTGTGCCAGAGCGTCGGCCCAAGCCCCCGGGATTTTGGCCTCCGGGCAACGCAGAAAACCAGTGCCGATCTGGACGGCGCTTGCCCCCAACATCAGCGCCGCCGCGATGCCGCGCGCATCTGCGATGCCGCCGCTGGCGACGACAGGAAGCCGCACGGCATCCACGATGGCGGGAAGCAACGCAAAAAGCCCCACCTGCAGCCGCTCCGCTTGTTCGGCATCAAAACATCCACGATGGCCACCGGCCTCCGAGCCTTGCGCGACGATGACATCCGCGCCCGCAGCCTCGGCCGCGCGCGCTTCGGCCACCGTGGTCGCGGTGGCGAACCACACTGTTTCGTTCTCCTTGAATCGGCCAATCCAGCTTGGCGGATACAAGCCCATGATCGATGAAACAATAGGCGGTCGAGCCTCCAAGATGGCTTCGCATTGCGCGTCAAAATCCGGTGGCCGCTGTTCCCCCGCATCTGCGGGGACGGGCGGCCCCCACCGTTCGAGAAATGTGCGCAGCCGTGCTTCATGTTCGACATTTCTTGCGGGAGGCGGATCGGGAATCCAGTTGTTGATCTGGAAGACTCCGCTTCCTTGCGCGCGCACCTCGGCGGCCCACTGCTTGATTTCGCCAGGAGACATGAGCAGCGCGCCGCATGCTCCCGCGCCCCCTGCTTTCATAACTGAAATTGACAGCGATGGCGGACAGGCACCAGCCATGGGCGCAAGGAGAATCGGCACATGCAAACCGATACGCCGGCAGAAGCCTTCGACTCTTTTGGCGACGAAATTCATGGATCCTCCTTGCTGTCGGGTATCCCTCTCATGATTTTATTCGACTGGACTCGGCATTGACCGCAACGAACCGCGGTTCTTCCTCGAACCTATCTCAAATTCGCCTGAGCAGTATGGTCATGGCCGCGAGCTGCACGAAGCCCAGGAAATTCTCGGCGTAGTATTCCCAGCGCGTGAGCAACCTTCGCTTCCATTGCATCCAGGCAAAGAACCGTTCTACCAACCAGCGCCTGGCATAGCGGCGTAATGACCGGCCATCTTGGGTCTTGCGTTTCTTGCGGTTGCGACGATGCGGCGCGATCAGCGCTATACCGTGCTGTTCGGCAAGCTGCGCATCCAAACCATCACTGTCGTAGGCGCGATCGCCGATCAGATATTCGGGCTTGGCTTCCAGCATGTAGAAGTCGAAACTCAACTGCACCAGCGTCACTTCATGATGATTCGCTGCATGTGTGCTGACCGACAGCGGCAAACCGTGGCGATCCACAATCGCCAGGATTTTCGTGCCTTTGCCGCGTTTGGTCAGACCGATTTCCGCGCCACCGCCCTTGGCGAAGGCAAAGGTCGCATCAATGAAACTCTCGCGTTCGTCAAGCGCACCCTGCTCGCGCAGGTCATTGGCCAGGTCGACCAAAATCTGGCGCAGCACTGCCTGCCGGCACCACTGCTGGAAGCGCCGGTGCACCGTCTTGTAGTTCGGATAGCACTGCGGAAGCATGTGCCACTGCGCACTGGTGTTGAGCACCCACAGCACTGCATCGAGCACTTCGCGCGCCGGCACCGGCTTGCGGCCGGGACGATCATCGGGATGGTTTTCCTCGGGAAAATGTTCCCGAATCCGTTCCCAATGCGCATCGCTCAATCGCAGCATGGCGCGATTGTAGACATCGAATCAGCCGCCGCCAATGATTTTGAGATAGGTTCTACTTCTCTTGACTCCGGGCATCCTGCGCTGCGCCGCTTCGCGGCCAGCTCCGCTGTTCGCGCCGCTCCTGCGGCGCAGTGCACGAGCAAAGAGAAGTAACCCGCTGGCCGAAGGACAGCGGAAGCTTTGGCTCTTGAAGACAAATCGCGCAAACAACGGCCGAGCGGAAGCTTTGCTCTTGAAAACAAATCGCGCGAACAACAGTCGCGCGAAAGTACCGTCTTGAAGCCGCCCAAGCGGCGGCATCACCGCAGCGCGTAGGACAACACCATCCCCACCCACAGCGCGAGACCCACCCAGTTGTTGTTGCGGAACGCGGCGAAGCAGGCATCGCGCTCGCGTCGGCGCATGCTCCACAACTGCCAGCCGAACAGCAGTGCGGCGATGCCGACGCCGGCGAAGTAGATGCCGTGCAGATGACCGCGCTGCGCCACCAGCGCCATGGCCAGCAGAAACGTGAGCATCAGGATGGCGAGGATCGGCAGATCGGCGTCGCCGAACAGGATCGCGGTGGACTTGATACCGACGCGGACGTCGTCGTCGCGATCGACCATCGCGTATTCGGTGTCGTAGATCGTGGCGAAGATCACGTTGGCGAGGAACAGCAGCCCGCACAGCGGCAGCGCGCTCCGGAACGACGCCCAATCGTCGCCCTTCACCGCGGCGAAGGCCATCGGTATCGACCAGCCGAAGGCGCAGCCGAGATACACCTGCGGCAGGTAGGTGTAGCGCTTCATGAACGGATAGGTCACGGCGAGGAACGCGCCGATCAGGGACAGCTCGATGGTCAGGCGGTTGGTGAGCAGCACCAGCAGGAAGGCGAGCGCGATGAGCGTGAAGAACACGCCGATCGCCTCGCGCACCGAGACCCGGCCGGCGGCGAGCGGCCGCTCGCGCGTGCGCCGGACCTCGGGATCGAGCTTGCGGTCGGCGAAGTCGTTGATGACGCAGCCGGCAGAGCGCATCAACCAGACGCCGAGGGTGAAGATGACCAGCGTGCCGGGCGGCGGGAAATCCTGTGCCGCCAGCCACAGCGCCCACCAGGTCGGCCACAGCAGCAGCAGCGCGCCGACCGGGCGATCCATGCGCGCGAGCTTGGCGTATTCGAGCAGCCGTGCGCGTACCCGCGCCCAGTCGATGCGCGCCAGCCAACCGGGCGGCGGCAAGCGGGCATCGACTGTCGATTTCAGCCGCGCCGCTCGCGGGGGCGCGGTGGCCTTCGGCGGCGGCGATCGACGGGATGCGGAGCGTGGGCGCATGCCGCTAGTGTAGCGACTCGCGCCCGGCGTATGCTCGGCGCCGGACCGCATTGTCGGAGGGGATCATGCACACGCTCGTACCGTCCCGCTATTGGCCGTTCGCGCTGTGCCTGGCCGTGTGCGCGTTGTCACTGGCGATGCTCGGGGACGGCGTGGCCTGGCGCTGGCTCGCCGCGGCGAGCGGTCTGCTCAGCCTGGTCGGCGTCATCGACCTCAGCCAGCGGCGCAGCACCCTGCGGCGCAACTTCCCGGTGACCGCGCACATCCGCACCTTCTTCGAATTCTTCCGGCCGATGCTGCGCCAGTACGTCGTCGAGTCGGACACCGAGGAAGTGCCGTTCTCGCACGCGCAGCGCGCGGTGGTGTATCAGCGCGCCAAGAACGTGCTCGACAAGCGGCCGTTCGGCACCGAGCTCGATCTGTACGCGACGCAGTACGAATGGATCAACCATTCGCTGGCGCCGGCGCGGATCGACAGTCACGATTTCCGCATCGCGATCGGCGGGCCGCAATGCCGGCAGTCCTACTCGGCGAGCGTGTTCAACATCTCGGCGATGAGCTTCGGCGCGTTGTCGGCGAATGCGATCCGCGCGCTCAACGAGGGCGCGCGCCGCGGCCGCTTCTACCACGACACCGGCGAGGGTTCGATCTCGGTCTATCACCGCGAGCACGGCGGCGACCTGTGCTGGGAGATCGGTTCGGGCTATTTCGGCTGCCGCAATCCGGACGGCTCGTTCAGCGAGGAACGCTTTGTGGAAAATGCGATTTCTCCACAAGTGAAACTGATCGAGATCAAGCTCTCGCAGGGCGCCAAGCCGGGTCACGGCGGCGTGCTGCCGGCGGCGAAGGTCAGCCGCGAGATCGCCGCGACCCGCGGCGTGCCGATGGGGGTCGATTGCGTGTCGCCCGCGGCGCACAGCGCGTTCGCCACGCCGCTCGGCCTGCTCGAGTTCGTCGCCCGCCTGCGCGACAAGTCCGGCGGCAAGCCGACCGGCTTCAAGCTCGCGCTTGGCCATCCCTGGGAGTGGTTCGGCATCGCCAAGGCGATGCAGCAGAGCGGCATCTGGCCGGATTTCATCGTCGTCGACGGCGGCGAGGGCGGCACCGGCGCCGCGCCGCTGGAATTCACCGATCACGTCGGCGCGCCGCTGCGCGAGGCGCTGTTGCTGGTCCACAATACCCTGGTCGGCCTCGGGCTGCGCGACAAGATCCGCATCGGCGCGAGCGGCAAGATCATCACCGGCTTCGATCTGGCGCGCACCTTCGCGCTCGGCGCCGACTGGTGCAATGCCGCGCGCGGATTCATGTTCGCGCTCGGCTGCATCCAGTCGCAGAACTGCCACACCGACCGCTGTCCGACCGGCGTGGCGACGCAGGATCCCTCGCGCTGGCGCAAGCTCGACGTCGCCGACAAGGCCGAGCGGGTCAAGATGTTCCACGAGAACACGCTCAAGGCGCTGAAGGAGCTGATCGCCGCGGCGGGGCTTGCCCATCCGAACGAGATCGGGCCGGAGCACGTGATCCGGCGCGTGTCCTCGACGGAGGTGCGCTCGCTCGCGTCGCTCTATCACTTCGTCAAGCCGGGCGAACTGCTCGGCGGCTTGCCGGACCACGCCGTGTTCCGCGTGTTCTGGCAGGCGGCGCGTGCCGATACCTTCGCGCCGCCGCACACGGTGCTCGAGCAGCATCACACCAAGGGCAGGATTTGATTGAATCTGGGGGCCCAAAGAGCCATGGCGGCGTGCGCCGATTCGTTCTCGAGGCGCAGAGAACAGAGGGGGTTGCGGGCGAAAAAAACCCCGGGCAGCTCGCATCTACCCGGGGCGTAGGGAGGTTCGGTGGTCTGCGGCGATCAGGCGGCGGACAGGCGACTCAAGGCCTCACTCACGCGCGCCAGGCGCTGCTCGAGCGGCGCGATGGCCTGCTGATCGTTCGCGGAGGCGTGGCTGCGGGCGTCCTCGAGCGCCATTTCCAGGCGGCCGAGTTCGATCATCAGGTCGTGACGAAGAAACAGCGGATTGAGACTCAAGGTGTCGACGACTGTGAGCATGGCACTCTCCGATTTGCGACCTCGTTCACAGTGATGCAGAGTCCATGCCAACGATCCGGATACGTCGATATCGCTGGATTTCCGCGGGTGTGGCGAGGGGCGTGACAGAAAGCGACAAAAATGGACGCGACGCGCAGGTAAGCGTTTTCCGGTCCATGACTGCGTTCACACTTCACTAACCGCCATTTGCGGTATGATGCGCGCGTCGAAACCGTCGGCCGCGAGGCACCGCCGCCGACGCGAATGGTCACTGGCGCCCGGCATACGGTCCTCTTGGATTCCCCCTGTTCCTAAGACCGCCGGGCGCCAGCCTCTTCCTGACTCCCCAAACTCCTCGCTGCGGCCTCCCGCCGGCGCGGCTCGTCCCCTGTAACGATGTCGGCGCAGGCTGCGCCCAAGCGCCGACGGGAGTGCAGGGAAATCTCAGCAGGGAACGTGCCAGCGGAAACCCGGCATTCGTATAATTGTGGAACCCGGTGACTGAAGGCGCCGGCCGCGAGTGCGGGCCACGGCCGAGCCTGGTCACCGACGTGGCCGCCGTGTGCAGCGAGCGAAGATGTCCATGAGTTTCCTGCAGTCATACGATGTGATTGTCGTGGGTGGTGGGCGAGACGCGGTGGCCGCAGGCCACGCAGCCTGCCGGTGGCAGGCCGCGTGCGTCGAGCGCCCGAGGCAGGAGCCGAGGGCGGGGTGACTCGGCGAGACCGGGAGGGCCGAGCCTAGTCACCGACGTGGCCGCCGTGTGCAGCGAGCGAAGATGTCCATGAGTTTCCTGCAGTCATACGATGTGATTGTCGTGGGTGGCGGCCACGCCGGCACCGAAGCCGCCCTGGCCGCGGCGCGGCTCGGCGCGCGCACGCTGCTGCTGACCCACAACATCGAAACCCTCGGCCAGATGAGTTGCAATCCGGCCATCGGCGGCATCGGCAAGGGGCATCTGGTCAAGGAGATCGACGCGCTCGGCGGGGCCATGGCCTGGGCTGCCGACCGCGCCGGCATCCAGTGGCGGACGCTGAACGCCTCGAAAGGTCCGGCGGTGCGCGCCACCCGCTGCCAGGCCGACCGCGTGCTGTACAAGGCGGCGATCCGTCGGCGCCTGGAGACCCAGCCGAACCTGTCGATTTTCCAGCAGGCGGTCGACGATCTGACGCTGCTCGGCGATCGCGTGACCGGCGTGGTCACGCAGTCCGGGCTCACGTTCCGCGCCGCGAGCGTCGTCCTCACCGCCGGCACGTTCCTCGCGGGCCGGATCCATGTCGGCTTCACGCAGCATGCCGGCGGCCGCGCGGGCGACCCGCCGGCGCTGCGTCTCGCCGAACGGCTGCGCGAACTGCCGCTCGCCGTCGGGCGGCTGAAGACCGGCACGCCGCCGCGCATCGACGGCCGCAGCATCGACTTCCGCGGGCTCGCCGAGCAGCCGGGCGACGTGCCCACGCCGGTGTTTTCGTTCCTCGGTTCGCCGGTCGATCACCCGCGTCAGGTGAGCTGCTGGATCACCCACACCAACGAGCGGACGCATGAGCTCATTCGCGGCGCGCTCGACCGCTCGCCGCTCTACACCGGCAAGATCGAAGGCGTCGGCCCGCGCTACTGCCCCTCGATCGAGGACAAGGTGGTGCGCTTCGCCGACAAGAGCACGCACCAGATCTTCATCGAGCCGGAGGGACTCGAGACCACCGAGATCTATCCGAACGGCATCTCCACCTCGCTGCCGTTCGACGTGCAGGTGGAACTGGTGCGGTCGATCAAGGGCTTCGAGCACGCGCACATCACCCGCCCCGGCTACGCCATCGAATACGATTTCTTCGATCCGCGCGGCCTGAAGACCAGCCTCGAGACCAAGGCGATCGCCGGCTTGTACTTCGCCGGCCAGATCAACGGCACCACCGGCTACGAGGAAGCCGCGGCGCAAGGCATCATCGCCGGGCTCAACGCCGCCCGCGCCGCACTCGGCCGCGAACCGTGGACGCCGCGCCGCGACGAGGCCTACATCGGCGTGCTGATCGACGATCTGCTGACCAACGGCACCAGCGAGCCCTACCGCATGTTCACCTCGCGCGCCGAGTACCGTCTGCACCTGCGCGAGGACAATGCCGATCTGCGCCTGACCGAAACGGGCCACGCACTCGGCCTGGTCGACGCGCGCCGCTACGCCGCGTTCTGCCGCAAACGCGAGGCGGTCGCGCGCGAGACCGAGCGGCTGCGCGGGCTGTGGGCGGCGCCCGGCAACGCGCTCGGCCGCGAGCTCGAGGCGACGCTCGGCATCGCCCTGACCCGCGAGACGAGCGCGCTGGACCTGCTGCGGCGACCGGAACTCGACTACGCCACGCTGCTGCGAGTCGCCGCGCTCGGGCCGGCGGTGGACGATCCGCGGGTGGCCGAACAAGTGGAAATTTCCACGAAGTATTCCGGCTATCTCGCCCGCCAGAACGAGGACATCGAACGCCAGCGCCGCCACGAGGACACCGCGATCCCGGAAGGCTTCGACTACGCCGGCGTGCGCGGTCTGTCGGCCGAGGTGCGCCAGAAACTCGAACGCAGCCGGCCGCAGACCGTCGGTCAGGCGATGCGCATCGCCGGCGTCACGCCGGCGGCGATCTCACTGCTGCTGGTGCATCTGCGGCGCCGCCGTGCCGCCTAGGCGGCGGCGCGCCTCAGCGCTTCGGCACGCGCGCGCTCGCCATGGCGAACGCCTTGACGGCGTGATCGTACAGCGACTTCGCCTCCTGCGGCGTGACTTCGCCGAGCTGGCCGCTCGCCAGCTTTTCCTTCAGCACCAGTTGTCCGTTTTCGTCCCAGCCGACGCGGGTGACGGCGAACGGATGCGCATCCGGGTTGGCCGACTCCTCGCGCACCACCACCCACGGCTTGTCGTTCTGATAGGCCATCTTCAGCGAGATGCGGCCCTTGTCGTTGTCGAGATCGGTGATTTCGCGCACCAGGCGCACCTTGCCGTTGGAGGCGAACGCGTCCCAGGCGGTGGACGAGGTCTCGTCGGACGAGGTGCCGTTGAACTGCTTCATCGTGCCGATCTGCGCATAGGCCTGCTTGTAGGCATCGAACAGCTTTTCCGCCGGGGTGGGTTCCGGCGCCACGACGATCTGCACGCTCGAGGTGTGCGCGGGATTGGTCAGCACCGGATACTGCAGCACCGGCAGGTAGCGGCGCTCGCCGTCGATCAGCACCGCTTCCACCGCGTAGGTGCGCCGCGGGTCGATCTGCTTGGGATCGATCGGCATGTCGAACGGGATCGGCGGCCGGTTCGCGTTCGGGATCACGATCTGCGCCAGCGGGGTGGCGGTCTGCTGCACGTCGACGATGCGCAGTTCCACCCGCGCCTGATTGCTGAGTTCGCGCGGCTCGCGCAGCATCACCGTGCCGCGCACATTGGACGGAATCTGCGGCGCCGGCGGCGGCGGCGGCGGCGAGGAGGTGCAGCCGACGAGGGTGACGAGCGCCAGCAGCGCGGGAAGGATCGAGAGTCGCATCGGGGTCTCCAGAATCGTGGGCGGTTCCGCGTCGTCGGGCGCCGCGGCCGGCGCGGTGATCGGGCGATGGCGGAGCCGACCGCGTTCGCCGAGCGCCTCATTTTAGCCGGTCGCGTCGCGATTGAAAGTACGATCACTCTCGTATAATGTGCGCCCCGGCACCTCCCGCCGGGCAAATTGACATGGTAGTTAAGGATTTGTTACGGTCGCCGCGCTGGCTGGCGCCGCAGGGGTGTGGGGGCGGGCCTGCGCGCGCGGTGGGTGCCGTCTCGTTCGCGACATCGGGTAACGCATGACCACGCGATCGGCTGCCGGTGGGTGTGCCGCGGCCCTCGTTTCGGAGCGACTCAATTCGGAGCAGACCATGAAGCAGAAGCTACTTGTTTCCTCGATTCTCATGGGCCTGGCGGCGGCGCTGCCGCTCGGTTCCTTGTACGCGCAGACCGCCGGCGATCAGACCACCGCTGGCAGCGCGAAGAAGGATGAAAAGCCGGAAAAACTGCCGACCGTGCCGGTCACCGGCTCGCTGATTCCGCAGGCGCAGGTCGAGAACGCCGCGCCGGTGATCACCATCACCACGCAGCAACTGGAAAAGCAGGGCTTCGGCACGGTCTATGACGCGCTGCGCGCGCAGCCGGTGGCCACCGGCGCGGTGCAGGACAACCAGTTCACGGGTGGCTTCACGCCGGGCGCGACCACGATCAGCCTGCTCGGCCTCAATCCGGGCTACACCCTGATCCTGATCAACGGCCATCCGCTGGCCGAGTATCCGCTGCTGTACAACGGCTCGAGCAACTTCGTCGATCTGACCGACATTCCGGTCGGCATGGTCGATCACATCGACATCCTGCCGGGCAACCAGTCCTCGATCTACGGTTCGGCCGCGATCGCGGGCGTCGTCAACATCATTCTCAAGGACCGCATCGACGGCTACGAGCTCAACCTGCGCGGCGGCGGGTACACCGGCGGCGGCGGTTCGAACCAGCGCGTCGAATTCCTCGGCGGCAAGAGCTTCGGCGATCTCGACGTGAATTTCGGCCTGCAATACAGCAACCAGCAGCCGATCTGGGGTTACGACCGCACCATCACCAAGTCGCGCCTGGCCAACCCCGATCCAGAATTGCAATACGGCGCGCGCACCTTCCTGTGGTCGTTCCTCGATCCCGCGCACAATTTCCGCACCACCTACATCGACCCCGGCCAGAGCACCTGCGCCGGCCTGTCGAACCTGTACGGCGGCACCACCGATTACGAGTTCCGCCCCGGCCGCGGCTACTACTGCGGCACGAAGTACGACGTCGGCTACTCGACCATCCTCAACAAGAACCGGTCCGGGGTGGCCTACCTCAACTTCAAGTACAAGCTCAACGACAGCGCCGAACTCTACGGCAACGTGCTCTACAACGTCAGCACGATCCGGTTCAGTTCGGGTCCGTATTTCTGGCAGACCAACATCAACGGCGGCGGCCTGTTCATCGACGCCAACACCGGCAATTTCGAGACCTTCCAGCACATCTACGCGCCGGAGGAAATCGGCAGCGCGGATCTCTATTCCGAGCATCAGTTGCTGCGCAGCTACAACCTGTTCGGCGGCGTGCGCGGCACGGTGGGCAACAACTGGGACTACGACGTCTACTACGCCCGCTCGCAGACCAACCTGACCGACAAGAACCACTGGCCGCTGGCCAAGGCGGTCGAGAACTTCTTCGAGAACCAGTTCCTCGGACCGAAGCTCGGCACGTACTACGGCTATCCGATCTACGCGCCGAATCCGGCCAATTTCTACAAGGCCATCACCCCGGCGCAGTACGCGAGCTTCATCGGCCTCATCAACACCAAGTCGAACACCTGGACGCAGAACCTCAACATCCAGGTGAACAATACCGATCTGTTCTCGCTGCCGGCCGGTTCCGCCGGTTTCGCCGGCCTGATCCAGGTCGGCAACCAGACCTGGCAGAACCCGACCGATCCGCGCGTGATCGCCGGCGACTTCTACGGCCTCACCGGCACCTCCGGCGGCGGCACGCGCAACAACTGGGCGTTCGCCGGCGAGCTGCGCCTGCCGATCACCAGCATGCTGACGGCGGATGCCTCGGCGCGCTACGACCACTACGGCAACCAGAGTGTCGGCGGCGGCGACAGCAAGGCGACGTACAAGCTCGGCCTCGAATTCCGGCCGTGGGAGTCGCTGCTGTTCCGCGGCAACTACGCCACCGCGTTCCGCGCGCCGGACATGGCCTACACCTTCGGCGGTCAGAGCGGCTTCTTCCAGAACGGCCTGACCGACTACTATCGCTGCGCCGTGCTGCAGCCGAACGTGCCGCTGCAGCAGTGCCAGTACTATGGCTCGACCCAGGTCTTCGGCATCCACACCGGCAATCCGGGACTGAAGTCGATCACGGCCAAGTCCTACGGCTTCGGCGCGGTCTGGTCGCCGACCTCCGACTTCGACGTCAAGGCGGATTACTACAACATCCGGATCAAGAACGAGGTCCAGATCCAGGACATCAACCAGTTGCTCAAGGACGAGGCCGCCTGCCGCCTCGGCCAGCTCGATCCGAACTCGCCGACCTGCCAGGCCGCGCTCGCGCAGGTGCAGCGCTCGCCGACCACCACCGGCCCGACCGCGTACCAGATCCAGCAGGTCACGGTGTTGCCGGTCAACGTGTCCAACGAGCGCGTCTCCGGCGTGCTGGCCTCGGTGCACTATCGCCACGACTTCGGCCGGTTCGGCTCGCTCGCCTTCGCCGGCAACTACAACGTGACGCTGAAGCACTCGTTCCAGCAGTTCCCGTTCGATCCGGTGATCGACCTCTTGCGCAACCCGTTCTACTCGAGCGAGTTCAAGACGATTGCCAATGCCTCGCTCACCTGGGACATCGACAAGTTCTCGACCACGCTGTACGCGACGCGCTACGGCAAGACGCCGAACTACTTCGCCCAGACCAACTTGGACGGCTACGGCACCCCGTGCAGCAATGCGACGCCGAACTACAAGGTCTGCCCGGGCACGGTGGCGCCGTGGATCCTCTACAACGCGAGCGTGAGCTACGACATCACCGACGACATGAAGATCAGCGGCATCGTCAACAACGTCACCAACGCCAAGCCGCCGCGCGATTACACCTACACGGCGGTGCCGTACTACAACTTCCTCAACTACAACCCGTACGGGCGTTCGTTCTGGATCGAGTTCGACTGGAAGTTCGGCCGCGGCAGCCGCGAGTAAGCGTTTCGAGAATCGGCAATCCGAGGGCCGGCGGCAACGCCGGCCCTCTTTTTTTCCGGACCAGCGCGTCCTACGCGGCGTCGAACGCGGCGAGCTGGTCCCGCAGTGGTTGCAATTGGCGCTCGTAGCGCCGCCATGCGCCCTGGGCGCGCGCATGGATGCCCTGGCGTACCTGCGCGCTGGACAGCGTGTCCACGGCGGTCTTGTTGCGGTTGAGCTCCACGCAGGCCGGTTCGAACGGCAGCCCGCAATGCGCGAGCACGCGGCGCACCACAGGCTCGGGATCGGCCACGAGCTCCGCGTAAGGCACGTCGAGGATGCGTCCGGGCAGGACCTCGTGCCAGTGCCGCATCAAGCGCCGGTACTGGGCGTAGTGCGCGGCGAGCGTGTCGAGCTGGTAGCTGTACGGATAGGAATCGCCGAACAGCGCCTTGTAGTTGGAGAAGCACACGTCCATCGGCTCGCGCACCAGGTGCAGGATCGGCGCCTGCGGCAGGGCGCGGTGAATGAGACCGGCGAGCAGGAAGTTCGGCGGCAGCTTGTCGACGTAGAACGCCCTGCCCTGCGCGCGCCACTGGGTCTGTGCGAGGTACCGACGGCCAAGCTCGGCGTAATCGACCTCGTTGAGCCGCGCGACGAGCCGTTCGTCGATGAGCTCGTGGCCGTGGCAGTCCGCGGCCCAGCGCAACTGGCGCGGGAACTCGCTGCGCTCGCCGGTCGAGATCACCTGGGAATGGTTGTCGAGGATGCGGTCGATGAGGGTCGTGCCGCTGCGCGGCAGACCGATGACGAAGATCGGCATGGGGCCGGCGGGCGCGGTTGGCGCCGGTTGCAGGGCGGCGGCCGGCGTGGCGGCGATCAGGGCGTCGATCAGCGCGCGTTCGCGCGCACTGTCATGCGCGAGGCGCGCGTGCATGATGGCGTTGCCGCGTTCGAGCGCGGCGAACGCGGCGGCGTAGTCGCCGAGATCCTCGAGAATCTCGAACTGCGCGAACTCGAGTGCGGCGTGATCCTCGCTGCCCTGCACGACCCTGCCGAGCTGCTCGCGCACCCAGGCGAGATGATTCGACCCGGGCGTCTGCCGGCGCATGCGCGCGAGCGTCAGCGCCGCGCGGCCGTAGCTCGGGCCGAGCGCGAGACAGGCTTCGAGTTCCTGCTGCGCTTCGTCCAGTCGCCCGTTGAACTGCAATTGCAGGCCACGGAAATAGCGGAAATCCGCATTGTCGAACCCGCAGGCGCGGGCACGATCCATCAACGCCAGCGCCTGGCGGTGGTCGCCGAGCATCTGGAAGGCGTGCGCCAGCGCGGTCAGCGCCGCGCCGTCGCGGGTGCGGCCGGCGTCGTAGCGCTGCAGCAACTCGCGCGCGGCGACGGTCTCGCCGAGGCGCAGCAGACAATGCGCGGTGGTGCTCACGGCGTGCGCGTCGTCGGCCAGCGTCCGCGACGCGGCGATGGCGTGCGTGGCCGCCTCGCGCACGCGGCCTTCGCTCAGGATCGTGCTCGCCAGCAGCATGCGCGCGTCGCTGCGCGCCGGATCGCGCGCGAGCAGCGCCTCCAGCGCGATGCGCGCGGCGGTGATCTGGTTTTCGGCGATGTAGCGCTGCGCGCGCAGCCAGAGACGGTCGACGCTCGCGTTCATTCAGGCGTTCTGCAGCAACGACACGTCGGCGACCTCGAGGAACATGCGGCGCAACCGGCCGAGCAGGGCGAGTCGGTTGCGGCGCCTGGCGGCGTCGTCGACCATCACCATCACACTGTCGAAGAAGGCATCGACCGGCGCGCGCAGCGCGGCGAGCCGCCGCAGCATGTCAACGTATCGCCGTTCGGCCGCGAGCGGCGCGATGACCGCCGCCGCCGCCTCGATTTCCGCGTGCAGCGCGGCTTCCGCGCCGGCGTCGAGCAGCCGCGCGTCGACCTGCGCGCCGATGGTTTCCTCCGCCTGGCGCAGGATGTTGCCGATGCGCTTGTTCGCTGCGGCCAGCGCCTGCGCCTCGGGCAGGCGGACGAACTCGCCGACCGCGCGCAGGCGGCGGTCGAAGTCGATCAGGGTTTCCGGCTCCACCGCGCGCACCGCGTCGAATCGATCACCGCCGACGCCGCGTTCGGCGTAATAGCCGCGCAGCCGGTCGTGGACGAAGTCGAGCAGCTCGGCGACCAGCGCGCTCTTGCGCGCCGCCGGCGTCGCGGTCGCCGGTTCCCGCGATTTCGGCGCGCCCTTCGGCGCCGCGAGGGCGCGCTCCGGCAGCAACTCCACCGCCTCGCGCAGCAGGGCTTCGAGGTCGAGCTCCAGTGCGCCCTCGATCAGGGTGCGGGCGAGGCCGAGCGCGGTGCGGCGCAAGGCGAACGGATCCTTGTTGCCGGACGGCTTCAGGCCCACGGCGAAGATGCCGGCGAGCGTGTCGAGCTTGTCGGCGACCGCGAGCACCCGCGCGAGCGTGCCGTGCGCGATCTCGTCGCTGGCGAAGCGTGGCCGGTAGTATTCGTCGAGCGCCTGGGCGACGTCCTTGGGCTCGCCGTGGGCGAGTGCGTAGTAGCGACCCATCACGCCCTGCAGTTCCGGAAACTCGCCGACCATGCGCGTCATCAGATCGCACTTGCTCAGGGCCGCGGCGCGGGTGGCGCGCGCGGCGTCCACGCCGAGCCGGTTGGCGATCACGCGGGCGAGCTCGGTCACGCGCACGCACTTGTCCCACAGGCTGCCGAGCTCCTGCTGGTAGGTGACGGTCTTCAGGGTCTCCTGGTGCGTCGCGAGCGGCGTCTTGCGATCCTCGTCGTAGAAGAACTTGGCGTCGGCGAAGCGCGGCCGGATCACGCGCTCGTAGCCCTTGCGGATCTCGTCCGGGTTCGTCGATTCGATGTTGGCGATGCCGATGAAATGCTCGGTCAGCAGGCTTCCGTCCAGCACCGGGAAAAACCGCTGATTCCTTTCCATCGTCTGGATCAGCGCCTCCTGCGGCACGTGCAGGAACTCGCGGTCGAACGAACCGGCGACGGCGGCGGGCCATTCCACCAGATTGCGCACTTCCGCCAGGTTGTCGGCGTCGATGAGGACCGCGAGGTTCGTCCGTCCGGTCGCGCCGCGCACCCGCCCGACCGCGGTGTGCAGGGCCTCGCTGACGGCCTGTTCGCGGGCGGCCGGATCGACCATCACTTTCGCCGCGCGCAGCGCTTCGACGTACTCACTCGCCTGCGCGATCCACACCGGCTGCGGATGGTGGAACCGATGTCCGCGCGATTCGCGGCCGCTGCGGACGCCGAACACTTCCGCGTCGATCACCCGATCGCCGTGCAGCAGGACCAGCCAGTGCACCGGCCGCACGAAGGCAAAGTCGTGATCGCCCCAACGCATCGGCTTCGGGATCGGCAGGCGGGCGAGCGCCTCGCGGAGGATCTCCGGCAGGAGCTCGGCCAGCGGCCGGCCGCGCTGCACGGCGCGATGCACGAACCAGGCGCCCTTGTCGGTTTCGAGCGTTTCCAGCGCCTCGACGCTCACCCCGCAGGCGGCGGCGAAACCGAGCAGCGCCTTGGTCGGCTGGCCGCTCGCATCGCGCCCGGCGGCGACCGCCGGGCCGCGGCGCTCGATCGCCTGATCGGGCTGCTCGGCCGCGACCGCGGGCACGAGCACGGCGAGGCGACGCGGCGAGTTATACGTTTTGGCATTTTCCACATCGGCCGCGATGCCGCGTTTCGTCAGACCCTCGAAGATGCCGATGGCGAACGCCTTGGCGAGTTCGTCCAGCGCCTTCGGCGGGAGTTCCTCGCAACCAATCTCCACGAGCAACGATTTCATATCAGTCATGGCAGTGATCCTTCCCTGGAGCGTACCCGGTTCGGCATCCCTGCCTCGACCTCATCCAGCGCACGCGATGCGCTTCAACGCAGCGCGTAGGCGCGCTGGATTCGACCTCGGTGCCGATCTCGATCAGCAGCGGCTTGAGCTCAGCCATGCGCGGCCTCGGTGCGCGTGAGGCCCGGAAAGCCGAGCTTTTCACGCCGTGCGTAGTACGCCTCCGCCACCGCGCGCGCCAGCGTGCGCACGCGCAGGATGTAGCGCTGGCGCTCGGTGACACTGATCGCGCGGCGCGCGTCGAGCAGATTGAAGGTGTGCGAGGCCTTGCACACCTGATCGTAGGCCGGCAGCGGCAGGCCGAGTTCGACCAGCCGCGTGGCCTCGCGTTCGCACACGTCGAACCCGTGCCGAAGTTCCGCCACGTCGGCGTGCTCGAAGTTGTAGGCGCTCTGCTCGACCTCGTTCTGGTGGAACACGTCGCCATAGGTCACCACGCCGTGCGGCGCGCGGGTCCAGACGAGATCGAACACGTTGTCCACGTTCTGCAGGTACATGGCCAGGCGTTCCAGGCCGTAGGTGATCTCGCCGGTGACCGGCTTGCACTCGAGCCCGCCGGCCTGCTGGAAATAGGTGAACTGGGTCACCTCCATGCCGTTCAGCCACACTTCCCAGCCGAGCCCCCAGGCGCCGAGGGTGGGCGATTCCCAGTTGTCCTCGACCAGGCGCAGGTCGTGCACCAGGGGGTCGATGCCCAGTTCCTTGAGCGAGCCGAAGTAGCGGTCCAGGATGTCGTCCGGGTTCGGCTTCATCACCACCTGGTACTGGTAGTAGTGCTGCAGACGGTTCGGGTTCTCGCCGTAGCGGCCATCGGCGGGCCGCCGCGAGGGCTGCACGTAGGCCGCGGCCCACGGCTCGGGGCCGAGGGCGCGCAGGAACGTGGCCGGATGAAACGTGCCGGCGCCGACTTCGGTATCGAGCGGCTGGATCAGGACGCAGCCCTGACCCGCCCAGTAGCCGTTGAGGCGCTGGATCACTTCCTGGAAGGTCGGCGCGGGCATCGGGATCACGGTTCCGGGCGAAAAGCGCGTTAGTATAGCGGGTAACCACGCAATCCCAAGGCTCGCCTATGGCCACCGTCCCGCATCGACCGCCGGCTGCCGCCGCCGCGAGCGACGCCCCGGAACTCGGCCTGCACCGCAAGCTCGACCTCGACGCCGTGCTCGCCGCGCTCAAGCACGACGGCCTGATCGATCCGGCCGACGCGCTCAAGGTGCGCGCCGACGGGCGCAGCGTGCGCGGCAAGACGGAACTGCATCCGATCGCGCTGATCGCCAATCACAAGCTGGTCAATCCGCGCGACGGCAAGCCGCTCAGCCTGGAGGTGCTCACCCAATGGCTGGCCGAGAAGGCCAGGCTGCCGTATCTCAAGATCGACCCGATGAAGATCGATGCGGCGGCCGTCACCCAGGTGATCTCCCACGCCTACGCCCAGCGCTACCGCATCCTGCCGGTGGCGGTGAGCCCGGTGCAGGTGGTGATCGCCACCAGCGAGCCGTTCGATACGCGCTGGCTCGCCGATCTCGCCCACATCCTGCGCCGCGACATCCAGCGCGTGGTGGTCAATCCGGTCGATCTCAACCGCTACCTGCTCGAGTTCTACGGCGTGCAGCGGTCGATCCAGAAGGCCAAGGACGCCAAGCTCGGCACCGAGGAAGGCCGCGCCATCCTCAACTTCGAGCAACTGCTGGAACTCGGCAAGTCCGGCGAGATCGGCGCGGACGACCGCCACGTCGTGCACATCGTCGACTGGCTGCTGCAATACGCCTTCGAGCAGCGCGCCTCGGACATCCACCTCGAGCCGCGCCGCGACACCAGCCCGATCCGGTTCCGCATCGACGGCGTGATGCACAAGGTGTTCGAGCTGCCGACGCCGGTGATGACCGCGGTCACCGCGCGCGTGAAGATTCTCGGCCGCATGGATCTCGCCGAGAAGCGCCGCCCGCAGGATGGCCGCATCAAGACGCGCTCGGTCGAGGGGCGCGAAGTCGAACTGCGCCTGTCGACCATGCCGACCGCGTTCGGCGAAAAAGTGGTGATGCGCATCTTCGATCCGGACATCGTGGTCAAGGAATTCCGCCAGCTCGGCTTCTCGATGGACGAGGAGCTGCTCTGGCGCAGCATGGTCGAGCGCCCGCACGGCATCGTCCTGGTCACCGGCCCGACCGGTTCGGGCAAGACGACCACGCTCTATTCCACGCTCAAGCATCTGGCGACGCCGGACATCAACGTCTGCACGATCGAGGATCCGATCGAGATGGTGTCACCCGAGTTCAATCAGATGCAGGTGCAACCGGCGATCGACCTCGACTTCGCCGCCGGCGTGCGCACCCTGCTGCGCCAGGATCCCGACATCATCATGATCGGCGAGATCCGCGATCTCGAAACCGCACAGATGGCGGTGCAGGCGGCGTTGACCGGACACCTGGTGCTGTCGACGCTGCACACCAACGATGCGCCGACCGCGCTGTCGCGGCTGCTCGACCTCGGCGCGCCGCATTACCTCATCCAGTCCACGCTCACCGGCGTGGTGGCGCAGCGCCTGGTCCGCACGCTGTGTCCGCACTGCAAGACCGAGGCAGCGCTCGACGTCGGCGCCTGGGACGCGCTGGTGCACCGCTGGCGCCTGCCGCCGCCGGCGCGCGCCTACGCGCCGAAGGGCTGCCTCGAATGCCGCAACACCGGTTTTCTCGGCCGCACCGGCATCTACGAGATGATGCGCATCTCGCCGCAGTTGCGGCAGATGATCGTGCCGAACCTCGATCTGGTGAAGGTGACCGAGACGGCGTTGAGCGAAGGCATGCGGCCGCTGCGGGTCAGCGCCGCGGCGCAGGTGGCGCGCGGCATCACCACGATTCCGGAGGTGGTCTCCGTGCTGCCGCCGGTCGAGGGATGAGCGCACGCCCGCGGCCGCGCACCGCGCGCGCACCCTTGCTGATCGTTGCGACCGGCGCCGCGCTGCCCGAGGTGCGGCGGCGCTTCGGCGACTACGCCGCGTGGTTCCGCCGCGGTTTGCGCCTGCCGCCGCAGGCCATCGTCCGGGTCCGCGTCGATCGTGGCGAGCGACTGCCTGCGCCCGCGTCCGTGGCCGCGGTCCTCATCACCGGTTCCGACGCGATGGTCTCCGATCGGCTGCCGTGGAGCGAGCGCACCGCGGCCTGGCTGCGCCGGGCCGCGGACGCCGGCGTGCCGATGCTCGGCGTGTGTTACGGACACCAACTGCTGGCGCATGCCTTCGGCGGCGAGGTGGCCTACAACCCGCGCGGGCTCGAGATCGGCACGATCGCGGTGGTCTGCACGCCGGCGGCGCGGCGGGATGCCTTGTTCGCGCATCTGCCGCGCGAATTCTTCGCCCAGGCCACGCACGCGCAGACGGTCGTGCGCGCGCCGCGCGGCGCGGTCGTGCTGGCGCGCTCGGCGCAGGATCGACACCAGGCGCTGCGCTTCGCCCCGCGCGTGTGGGGTGTGCAGTTCCATCCCGAATTCGGAGTGCGGCCGATGCGGGCGCTGATCCGCGCCGACGCCGCGGCGCTCGCCCGCGCGGGCCGTGATGTCGGTGCGCTGTCTCGCGACGTGCGCGCCTGCGCCGAGGCGCGCAGCGTGCTGCGCCGGTTCGCGGAGCTGGTCGCTCGCTGAGCGGAAAACAAAAACGGCCGCGCGGGCCGTTTTTGTCGTCTGCTCCGCAGCGCGCGAACGCGTTGCGGTGGCGGAAGGAAGCGTTGGGTTACTTCTTCGCCTTGCGTGCGCCGCCCGCCTTCACCATGGCGAGGTAGTTGTTGATCGCCTCGTTGGTGACGTCGTACAACGGACGGCCGGCCACGGCGGCGGCGGCTTTCAGGCTGTCACGCATCTTCTTCGACACGCGCAGGCTGGCGTCGCGGGTGTCGTCGCTGCTTTTGGCCATGGTCATGTGCTCCTTTCTGTCTCGGGGGAAGAAATGAAAAAATGGATTTGTAGCGAAAGCGCAGTCTATGCCAGAACCCGGCAAAAGACAAATTGCGGCAATGCGCAGATTGCACACAAGTTCACTTTGCCTTGCGTGATGGTGTGGGGGTTGGAGGAAGTGAGCGGTCAGCGGTGAGCGGGAAGCGGGGAGTGGAAAAAGCTGTAGGGCCCTCAGCCCTCAAGCACGGCTGGAAGCATCGCGGCGCCCTTCGGCGTCGGTCCGCGGCGGGCGCAGGAACACGCGCGCGACCAGGATGCCGGCTTCGTACAGCACACACATCGGCACCGCCAGCATCACCATCGACAACACGTCCGGCGGCGCGAAGATCGCGGCGATCACGAACACGCCGAGGATCACATACGGCCGTTGCCGGATGAGCTGCGCCGGCGTCACCCAGCCCATCGCCACCAGCAGCACGACCACCACCGGCAGCTCGAAGCACAGGCCGAAGGCGAGGAACATCGTCAGCACGAAGTCAAGATAGCGGCTGATATCGGTCATCATCGCCACGCCCTCGGGCGTGATGCCGAGCAGGAACAGGAACACCTTCGGCAGCACCAGGAAATAGGCCACCGCGCAACCGACGTAGAACATCAGCACGCCGGAGACGAGCAGCGGCAACGCCAGCCGCCGTTCGTGGCGGTACAGGCCGGGTGCGACGAAGCGCCAGAGCTGGTACAGCACCGCCGGCATGGCCAGGAACAGGGCGACATAGAACGCCAGCTTGACCGGCGTCATGAACGGCGACGCGACCTCGATCGCCACCATGTGCGAGCCTTCCGGCAAATGTTCGATCAGCGGTTGGGCGATGAGGTGATAGAGCCGGTTGGCGAACGGCAGCAGCACGATCAGCACCAGCAGCACCGCGGCGATCGCCTTCAGCAGGCGCTCGCGCAGCTCCACCAGATGCGAGAGGAAGGTCTGTTCCTCGCCGCCTTCGGGTTCGGGGGCGGCGTCACTCATGGCGTGGCGCCGCGCGTTCGGCGGGCGCGGGCGGTGCGGCCGCATCGCGCGCAGCGGCCGCCAGATCGGTGCGCGGATCCGCCTCCGCCGCGGTACGCTGCAACGAGCGTTTCAACTCCTCGGCGGCCAGTTCGCGCTCGATCTCGGCCTGCACGCTCTGCCAGCTCTGCCGCGCCTTGCGCAGCAGCGCGCCGGCCGTGCGCGCCGCGCGCGGCAGGCGTTCGGGACCGAGCACGAGCAACGCGATCACGGCGATCAGGCCGATCTCGCCCATGCCGACGTCGAACATGGCGGTGTTACGGCGTGTTGTCGGACTTGCCTTCGGCCGCGGCCGGCGGCGCCGGATCGGCCTTGAGCTGCGGCGGCTCGCTCTTGTCGCCGCCCTCCTGCAGGCCCTTGCGGAAACTCTTCACCGCCGAACCCAGATCCTCGCCGATGTGGCGGAGTTTCTTGGTGCCGAAAATGAGCGCGACGATGGCCAGGACAATCAGCCAGTGTCCGATGCTCCAACTACCCATACGATTCTCCGAAGCGCTGTCGGGAGGGGACCAAACGCAGCCGCGCGCCCGGCGCCGACAGCTTCAGCGTGCAGTGTACTCCTCCAGACGGTCGCGGAAATCGACCACGGCGTTCGGCACGTTGGTGACGCCGCCCTCGAAGATGCGCCGCGGAGTCACGCCTTCGCCGTAGACGGCCTGGTTCGCATCGTGGTCGATCGCGAGCACCGAGCCGTCCAGCGCGACGCCGGCGAACAGGCCGCGCGAGCGCGAATACGAGTAGATCTCGGCCTTGAGCTGGGCATCCGTCGCCGCCTGGGCGTTGCGGCCGACCGGACCGGCCGCCACCGAGGCATCGGCGCCGAGGGTGAACTTGCCGTGCACGATCGAATCGACCCCGCGCTGGGTGCGGAACACTAGGATCACGTCGGTGGACGATACGCCGGCCTGGAAGCCGATGCTGCCGCCGGTCATGCTGACGAAGCTCGGGTTGCTCCAGGTGCCGTCGCTGCCCTTGACCGAAATCAGGCCGACGCCGTGGCGGCCGCCGATCACGAAGCCCGCCTTGATCACGTCGGGGATGACGGCGATGGCGTAGGCGTTCTGCATCAGATCGGCCGGGATGCGCTTGTCCGGCGCCATCATGATCTCCTTGAGCACGCGCACGGCATTGGCGGCACGGGCGAGTTCCTCCTCGCCGGCGCGCGCTTCGACGCTCACGAGCAGACCGAGGGCAAACAGCACGACGACAAGCATTCGCCAGAAGGGCATGGGCAGTTCCTCACGAGCGGCGGCGCGGGCGGGGTTCACCGGCGCCGGATGGTGGATCGGGTCAGGAAATTGGACGCCGCCGCGGCAGATGAGTTCCGGCGACGAGCGCGACCAGGCCGATCAGTCCGAGCAGGCCGGGCCAGCTCAGGGCGGGGCCGGGGTCGACGCCGGGACGGCGGGCGTTGCAGGTGCCCGGTGGAATGGCGAGACCCTTCAGGCCGATGAAGGCGAGATCGTTCACCGAGCTGCCCGAGGCGGTGATTGGTCCGAGGTCGGTCAGCTCGCCCGAATCGGCGAGGATCTGCGCCAGATCGCTCCATTCGGCCACCTGGGTCGAGCCGTTCGGCGGCGGCACGTAGTCGAGCACCGCCCAGAGCCGTCCCGCGTCGTCGAACGCCGGACTGGTCGTGGTGATGGCGGGCGCGCCCGAACCATAGGCGCCGATCGCGCTGGCCGTGGCCGTCGCCGGATCGATTCGATAGAGATGATTGTCGCCCTGACTCCCGGCGCCGTAGAGCACGTTGCCGAGGGCGGTGAGGCCGGTCACCTTGACGCCGAGATTGCCGAGGTAGATCGCGGTCGCCTTGACCGGGTCGAGCTGCCAGAACATGCCGGGACCGGAGGACATCCACAGGCGGCCGTCACAGGTGAAGGCGAGCGCGAGATCGAGCTGCCGATTGACGTTGCCGCCGCTCAGATTCAACACGCCGACGGGGGTGGCAAGACCGGTGGCCGGATCGATCGTCAGCAGGGTCTTCACCGCATCGGCATCGGATACCGCGTAGAGCTTGCCGTCGGGACTGACCGTGAGCCCTTCGATATTGGCGATGCGCGGTGCGCCGGGCGGCGTGGCCCGGCCGATTTCCGTCGCCGTGCGCGTGGTGAGATCGATCCGGTACAGCGTATCGAATGCCTCGCCATAGCCGATGACGTCGGCCAAGGCAGGTCCGCAGACGACGGCGAACACGAGCGCGGCGAGGCGGGCGCGCAAGGGCATGGGATTCTCGTTGTCGTAATTCTTGTAGTAATCGTCAGCCGCAACGGGCGCGATGCGGCACGCCGAGTCTAGCAGTTTGCCTGTTGCAAAACAAAGCCTTAGCGTCCGGTGCTACACTAGCCGTCGCCGCCTGCCTCTCACCACAAATCCTTGTGATTCGACCTGCGCCGGCCCCCAACGGGTTGAGGCGCGGCACGACGCAATCCCGCCAGCCTCCGACGATGCCTCTGCCAGATGCTGCAACGAGTGCGCCACGGGCTGGCATCGATACCGCCGTGCTGCTGCTCAATCTCGGCACGCCGGCGGCCCCGACGCCCGCGGCGGTGCGACGCTATCTCGCCGAATTCCTGCGCGATCGGCGGGTGGTGGACTATCCGCGCTGGCTGTGGCTGCCGCTGCTGTACGGCGCGATTCTGCCTTGGCGTCCGCGGCGTTCGGCGTGCGCATATGCCAGCATCTGGACGGCGCAAGGCTCGCCGCTGCTCGTCAACAGCCGCGCGTTGAGCGAGCGGCTCGCGCAAGCGCTGGCTGGACGTGTGCGGGTGGAACTCGCGATGCGCTACGGCGAGCCGTCGATCGCGCAAGCCGTGGCGCGACTCGACGCCGCCGGCGTGCGGCGACTCCTGCTCCTGCCCCTGTATCCGCAGTATTCGGCGACGACGACCGCATCGGCCTTCGACGGCGTGTTCGCGGCCCTCGGCCGGTTGCGCCGCGTGCCGGAGGTGCGCAGCATCGCCGAGTATCACGCCGCACCGGAATACATCGCCGCCCTGGCGCAGGGTGTCGAGGCGCATTGGCGAACGCACGGGCGCGGCGAGCGGCTGCTGCTGTCCTTCCACGGCATTCCGGAGCGCTACGCCCGCGCCGGCGATCCGTATCGCGAGCAGTGTCTGGCGACCGCGCGGCTGCTGCGCGAGCGGCTGGGTGTGGACGAGCGCTTCGTGTGCGTCGCGTTTCAATCGCGCGTGGGTCGCGAGCCGTGGCTGCAACCGTATACCGACGAGCGGCTGCGACAGTTGCCGCGCGAAGGCGTGCGCCATGTGCAGGTGCTCTGTCCCGGCTTCGCGGTGGACTGCCTGGAGACGCTCGAGGAGATCGCCCTGCGCGGACGCGAGCAATTCCTGGCGGCCGGTGGCGCGCGGCTCGACTACATTCCGGCGCTGAACGACTCGGCCGCGCACGTCGCGCTGCTCGGCGCGCTGATCGAGCGCAACCTGCGGGGTTGGCACGATGGCGGGGCGTGAACTCGAACTGGCGCTGCCGCACCTTCGCCTCGCCGCGCGTGCCTTCGGCGACCCGGCGTTGCCGCCGCTGCTCGCGCTGCACGGCTGGCTGGACAATGCGGCGTCGTTCGATCGGCTGGCGCCGCTGCTCGACGACGCATTCCACGTGGTGGCGCTCGATCTGCCGGGGCACGGCCGCTCGGACTGGCGTCCGCCCGGCACCTGGTACCACTACATCGATTACGTGAGCGACGCGCTCGCCGCGGCGGATGCGCTCGGCTGGTCGCGGTTCAACCTGCTCGGGCATTCGCTCGGCGGCGCGGTGGCGAGCGTGCTGGCGGCCGCTTGTCCGGAGCGCGTCGATCGGCTGCTGCTGATCGAGGCGCTCGGCCCGCTCACCGGCGCGGCCGATCAGACGCTGACGCAATTGCGGCGCGGACTCGAACAACGCGAAGCCTTCGCCGAGAAAGTGCTGCGCGTGTTCGCCAATCCCGTTGCCGCCGTGGCGGCGCGCCGCGAGGCGAACGGTCTATCGGACGCCGCCGCGGCGGCGCTCGTCGAGCGCGGCCTGCGGCCGGTGCCGGGCGGCTACAGTTGGTCTTCCGATCCGCGCCTGACCCTGGCTTCGCCGGTGCGCTACACCGAGGAGCAGATCCTCAGCGTGTTGCGCGGCATCGCGGCGCCGACGCTGCTCGTCCTCGCCGAGCCGCCGGCGCCATTTCTCGCCGCCGAGTTGATGGACCGGCGCATCGCGCAGGTGGCGCGGATCGCCGTCAGGCGCCTGCCCGGCAGCCACCACCTGCACCTCGAGGATCCGCTGCCGGTGGCGACGGCGATCCGCGAGTTCGTCGGGCGGTCAGTTCCCGAGTAGACGCGCCAGTTCCGCCTTGAGCGCATGGCCGCGGCTCTTCAGCCAGTCGCGCTGCTCCTGCCAATCGGGATCGAGCGAGCCGACCAGGTCCCAGAAGCGCGGCGAGTGGTCGCGGACGCGCAGGTGACACAGCTCGTGCACGACCACGTAGCGCAGCGCGTCGAGCGGCGCCAGGGCGAGGGCGAGATCGAGCGTGATCCAGTCGCGCGAATCGAGGCTGCCCCACAGGCTCTTCAGCGGCTTGATGCGCAGACCGCTCGGCGCGCGACCGATGTCCTCGCTGTAGCGCGCGAGATAGCGCGACACGTCGCGCCGCATCTGTGTGTACAGGTAGTCGCGCAACAGGCCGCGGGCGACGGCGAGCGAGGCCTTGTTGTGCGGTTTCGGCAGCGCGAGCCGCAGTCGATCGCCGGTCAGTTCCACTTGCGGATAGGCGCCGTGACACCAGGACAGGCGCGTGGTCTCGCCGCGCAGCGGAATCAGCGTCGCCGCGCCGGGCTTGAGCGGCGGCGGCGCGGAGTCGGCCTTGAGTTCATCGAGCTTGCGTTCCAGCCAGTCGGCGTGCTTGCGCAGGAACGCGAACACCTGCGCCGGGTGGGTGCCTTGCGGATAGGACACGCGCGCGCCGCCGGGGGTCACCGTCAGACGCAGCCGCCGCGCGCGCGGGTGCGCGTTGCGCAGCACCTTGATGGTGTCGCCCGCCGGGGTGGCCAGTTCCAGATAATTGTTGTCGCCGGGCGTGCTCATGATTGTTCCTGCCCCGGCGTGCGCTTCAGGTCCGCTCGGTTGGCCGGGGCAAACCGAACCCTTGTTCGAGTTGATGCAGCAAGCGTTCCAGTTCCAGCGTCATCAGCGCGAAGCGGGCATCGAGTTCGGCGCGCGCCGACTCCGGCGGCGTGTCGCCGAGCTCGTTGCGCACCGCATCGAGAAACGTCAGCTTGCGCACGGCGAGGTCTTCGCCAAGTACGAAGCCGATCCGATCCTCGAAGACCAAGCCGAGCTGGAACACCTGCTTGCCCGACTTTAGATGCTCGCGCACCTCGTCGGTTTCAAGGTCCTGGCGGCGGCAGCGCACGATGGCGCCGGCTTCGACCGGGTCGCGCAGTTCGCACTCGTCGCCCCAAGCCAGGCCCGCGGGTAGCTTGCCACGGATCAGCCAGTCCGTCATCAGGGCGCGGGGCGATTCCTCCGGGGTCAGCGGCAGGGCGGGAAAGGTTCCCAGAGCGCGGCGCAATTGCGATACCACTTCCTCGGCCAGTTTGCGGCGCGCGGTGTCCACCACCAGCCAGCCGCTTTTCTTTGCGAAATAGACACTTACGTAAGACGTCCGGACAAATGCCCGAGGCAGCAGCTCGGCGATGACCTCGTCGCGCAGGCGCTGGCGCTGCTTGGCGCCCCATTTTTTTCGTTCTTTTTCGCTGAATTTCTTTAAACGTGCAGCTATCTCGTCCTTGACGACCGCGTTCGGCAGCAATCGTTCTTCCCGGCCGAAACTCGCCAAGGCGTAGTCGCCGACTTGGTGCACGAGGCCTTCCTCGCCGCGGCCATAAGGGGACACGAAGCCCACCCGGCTTCTTTCCTGCGGGCCGCAGGGGCGAAGCCGCCACGGCTCGAGTTTGCTTTCCAGGGACTTCAGGGATCGGGCGGTCGATTCGGAAAACCGGAACAGCGTGAGATTGCGAAACCACATCGTGGGCGACGGCTCGGTGGGGAAGGCGGGAGGGGCGCTACTCGGCGATCGCGTCGCCGAGCAGCCAGTCGGCCTGGCTCGGCGGCGGACCGTCGTGACGGCGGCCGAGCGCGGCGAAGTCGAACAGCGTGCGGTCGGCCAATTGCGACGGCGCGACCGCGGTGAGGGCGCGGAACACGTTCTCGATCCGGCCGGGCGTCTTGCGTTCCCACTCGGCCAGCATCTGCTTGATGGCCTTGCGTTGCAGCGTTTCCTGCGAGCCGCAGAGATTGCACGGCAGAATCGGGAAACCCTGTATCCGCGCATATTCGGCGATGTCGCTCTCCTTGCAGTACGCCAGCGGCCGGATGACCACGTGCCGGCCGTCGTCGGACAGCAGCTTCGGCGGCATCGCCTTCAACTTCGAGTGATAGAACAGGTTGAGGAACAGCGTCTCGACGATGTCGTCGCGGTGATGGCCGAGCGCGATCTTGGTGAAGCCGGCACGTTCGGCATGGCTGTAGAGCGCGCCGCGGCGCAGGCGCGAGCACAGCCCGCACAGCGTCTTGCCCTCGGGCACTACGCGCTTGACCACGCTGTAGGTGTCCTGTTCGAGGATCTCGAACGGCATGCCGATGGAACGAAGATACCCGGGCAGCACGTCCGGGTCGTAGCCCGGCTGCTTCTGATCCAGATGCACGGCGACGAGTTCGAAGCGCACCGGCGCCTTGGCCTGCAATTGCCGCAGCATGGCGAGCAGGGTGTAGGAATCCTTGCCGCCGGAGAGGCACACCATCACGCGGTCGCCGTCCTCGATCATGTGGTAGTCGGCGATTGCTTGGCCGGTCAGCCGGCGCAGGCGCTTGGCCAGCTTGTTGACGTCGAGTTGCGATTGGCGCGCGGCGGCGGTCATGGTGGCGTCAAGGTGAAAGGCGCTATTGTACGGTGCCGGCGCATCGTGCTCGACCCGGGCCGAGCGGCATGGTGCTAGACTCGAACCGCCGCCCGCCACCGGTAGCCGCCGTGAGCGAGGATCCTGCCGAGATTTCGCGTCTACTGATCGAGCTTCGCATCGAACATCGCGACCTCGACGCGGCGATCTCGCGGCTCTGCGCCGATCCGCACTGCGACGAACTGCAACTGCGGCGCCTGAAGAAACGCAAGCTGCGCCTGAAGGACGCCATCGCGCGGCTGGAGAGCAAGTTGATTCCCGATCTGGATGCCTAGCCGGGTCTAGGGATCGCCCGGTGGCTTGGCCGGCGGCACCTGCGCCGCGAGCGACTCGCGCCGTTCCGGGGTGAGCTTGAGGATGCCGTGGCGGATCTCGCGGCTCAGGATCACCTTGGCGTCGCGCGCGACCGCCTCGAGGCCGCTGTCGAAGTCGAGCTTGCCGGCGGCATCCGGCCAGATCACGCGCCGCTCGCGCAGTTTCTGGATGAAACCGCGGAACAGCGAGCGGTCGAAGAATTCCGGCGCGTTGAGTTCATGCAGCAGGGTCAGCCGTTGCGCGGTGAGCGTGCACAGGTTCTCGAGCTCGGTGGCGCTCAGCGTGCGCGGGCCGTTGCGGACCAGCGCGGCGATGGCGATGTAGTAGCGCTCGAACGCCTGCAACATGCTGTGGGCGATCAGGCGCAACTGATAGGCGCCGTCGCTCTGGCCCGGACCACGCCGCAGGACGCGGCCGTCGCCGAGCGCCTCGAGCAGACCGCGGTCGAGGAAGAAATCGATGGTCGCGTTCATCTGTGCGGCGAAGCCGTCCTCGTCCCAAGGCAGGAACAGCTCGGCCTGGATGAACGGATAGACCAGCCGGCCGAGGCGCACGATGGAGGCGCGCGCCATGCGTCGGTTGTTGAGAAAGCAGCAGGCGACCCACGAGGCCGTGGCGATCAGGTGCAGCACGTTGTTGCGGAAATAGGAAAGCAGCACGCCGTTGCGCCCTTCGCAGGCGAGCACGTCGCCGAGCGGATGCTTGATCCGCTGCACCCAGCCCATGCGCTCGCCGTAGGCGACGATCTCGGCCGGACCGAGCTCGCTGACGGTCGTGCGCGCGGAGTACGGCAGGGCGTGGAACAGGGCGCGATAGAGCTCGAGCTGGGCGAGCAGATCCGCCTCGGCCATGGCGTGCTTGGGCGTCGACAGCAGAGCGAGCGCGAGCAGGTTGATCGGATTGACGTCAGCGGCGCGATGGATGTTGATCGCGATGCGCTCGGCCAGCGCGTCCACCGCCGGCTTGAGCCAGGCCGGTTTCGCTTCCGGATCGCGCACCGACGCGCGCCAGTCCGGCGCCACTTCGTCGAGCAGCGGTTCGAGAAACACCGGCTCGCCGAAATTCACCGCCACCTTGCCGTAGTGCTTGCGCAGCACGCCGAACGCCCGCAGCAGACCGCGCAGCGATTCCTTCTGTTTCGGCTTGCCGGACAGCTCGCCGATGTAGGACTCGGCCTCCATGATCTTCTCGTAGCCGATGTAGACCGGCTGGAACATCACCGGCCGGCGCGATTCGCGCAGGAAGCTGCGCACGGTCATCGACAGCAGGCCGCCGCGTGGCGTCAGCGAGCGGCCGGTGCGCGAACGTCCGCCTTCGATGAAGTACTCGATCGCCACGCCGCGCGCGAACAGCTGGCTCATGTATTCGCGGAACACGGTCGAGTACAGCGGATCGTTGAAGCTGCGGCGCATGAAGAACGCGCCGCCGCGGCGCAGGATCGGGCCGAGGATCGGCAGATTCAGATTCACCCCGGCGGCGATGTGCGGCACGACGAAGCCGTTCTGGTAGAGCAGCCACGACAACAGCAGGTAGTCGATATGGCTGCGATGGCAGGGCACGTAGACGATTTCGTGTCCCGGCGCGGCGGCGCGCAGCTTGTCGAAGTGGTGCATGCGCACGCCGTCGTAGATCTTGTTCCAGAATCCGGCGAGCAGGAACGACAGCGAGCGGACCACCGGATGCGAAAGGTCGGCGGCGATCTCCCAGGCCATCGCGCGCGCCTTGTCGCGCGCCTTCTCCGGCGGCTGCCCGTCCTTGCTCGCCGCCGCCGCGATCGCCGCGCGCACCGGTTCGGCGTTGAGCACGGTGTCGATGAGCGTGCGGCGATGCGAGAGGTCCGGGCCGATCACCAGCGCGCGGATGCGCTGGAAATGCACCCGCAGTACCCGCGCCAGCTTGCGCGCCGAGCGCGCGGCGTCGCGCTCCTCGGCGAGCGCCTGACGCAGCGACACCGGGGTCGAGAACTGCACGATCGTGTCGCGGCCGTTCAGCAGCAGGGCGAGCAGACGGCGGAACCGGCCGACCACCACCCAGTTCTCGGAGAACAGCACGCGGAACCAGCCGCTCTCGCGATCCGGCGCGCGGCCGACGAAGATCGACACCGGCACGAGCTGCACATCCAGTTCCGGATGCGCACCCAGCCCATCGAGCAGCAGCGCCAGCGTGCGCGACGGCGCGCGCGGGCGACGCGAGAACCAGCGCTGGCGCGGCGTCAGCGCGAACATCGAGCGCTTGCGGCGGAGCTCCGCCAGGTGCAGCGGCCGGAGCGGTTCGGGCAAGCCCGCCTCGCGGCAGGCCTGCTCGAGGATCAGCGTGTCCGAGAGGCCGTAGCGTTCGGTGACGTAGCACACCGGCCGCGCCGGATCGAGCGCGAGCGGCGGCTCGCCGCGTTCGATGCGCAGGCGCAGCCACGGCTCGAGCAGGGCGCCGAGCAGGCGCAGCCACCACGCCGCCTGCGGCGGTGCGGCTACGGCGGGGGAAGGCGGTGCGGGAGCATCCATGCGGCCATTGTACGGGAGCCGCGCCCGGCCGCCGCGTCTGGGCGCGGCGGCGGGACATCACGGGTGGGCGCTACTTGGCGGAGGCCGGTGCGGCCTGGGCGTCGGCATTGGCCGACGGCGTGGCCGCGAGTTCCTGCTGGTGCTTGTTCCACTGCTCGACCGCCTGCTTGCTGTACCAGCGGCCGTCGACGCGAACCATGTCGCTCTCGGTGGTGAACGGCTGATCGAACGCGGTGTAGGTCACCTTCACCTTGGCGCTGTCGCCGGCGCTCGCCAGCGTCTCCGCTTTCATCGAATCGAGCGCCTTGTCCAGCTGGAGGCCGTACACCGCGAGCACCTGCTTCAGCCCCGCGAGCACGATGCCGGCCTTCTGCATGGCTTGATCGTAGGTCAGGGCGCGCGCCTCGTCGGCGGATTTGAGATTGAGCTCGCGCGCGGTCTTGCAGATCGCCGCGATCGCGCTCTTGACCAGTGCCGGATCGGTGAACTTGGTCGTCTGCGCCCACTTCGCCACCGCGTCCAGCAGCGCCTGCAACTGCTGCTTCTGCGCATCGGTCAGGTCCTTGCTCTGCTGGATGGTGCTCTGCGCGAAGCCCTGACCCATGGCGATCATCATCGGCATCTGCTGCGCCGACTTCTGATCGAATTCCTTGAGCTTGGGCTCGATCTCCGCATACAGCTTCGCCTCCGCGTCCGGTGCGGTCAGCTTGGTCATGGTTTCGGCGAACTGCGCGCGCTCCTCGGCGGTCACCGGCTCCTGGTTGCGCTCCTTGCCCCAGTCGGCCTTGAGCTTGGCGAGTTCGCCCGGCGGCAGCGTGATTTCGAGCAGCGCGGCGACGTTGTTGTCGCGCAGCGCCTTGACCGCGGCGCTGACGGCACCGTCCGGCGTGCTCGCGGCGACGGCGGCGGGTGCGGCGGGGTTGCCGGAATTCGTCTGATTGCAGCCGACGACGACGGCCGCGGCCAGCACGCCGGCGAGCGTGAGGCGAAGCAGTGAACGGACCATGGGAATCCCCGGAATGGCGGTGCGGGACGGCCACTGTAGTGAGCGGCCCCGCGCTTGGCAAGACGCGTGCGGATTCCGGTCAGCCGGCGTTCAATCCCGCGCTCAATCGGCGAGCAGCCCGGCGATGCGGGCAATCGCCGCGCTCGCCTGTTCGCGTTCGGCGCGCGCGTCCTGCTCGCTGTCGCGGCCGTCCCAATGCAGGTCGGCCTGCGGCAGTTCGGCGAGAAAGCGGCTGGGTTCGATCGCGAAGCTCTCGCCATAGCGATGCCCGCGCGCGGCGTAGCTGAGGCACAGCCGTTCGCGGGCGCGCGTGAGGCCGACATAGAACAGGCGCCGTTCCTCCTCGAGACGGCCCTCGGCGAGGCTCGATTCGTGCGGCAGCACGCCCTGCGCCAGGCCGACCAGGTAGACGAAGCGGAATTCCAGTCCCTTCGCCGCGTGCAGCGTCATCAGCCGCACCGCATTGCCGGGATCGTCGCGCTCGGCGTGCGCGAGCAGGGCGAGCTCCGCGGCGAGACCGCTGCCGCCCTCCCGTTCGAGCGCGCCGAACCAGGCGCCGAGCTCGACGAGGTTCTCCAGTCGGCGCGTGCGTGCGGCTTCGTCCTTCGTCTCGGCGCGCACGTGCTCGGCGTAGCCGGTACGGCGCACGACCTCCTCCACCAGCGCCGCGCCGGACAGGTGCTGTGCACGTTGCGTCAATTCGTCGATGCAGGTGGCGAAGCCGGCGAGCGCGGCGGCGGATCGCGGTGCGAGCGCGGTGAGCGCCACGTCGCTGTGCGCCGTGCGCAGCAGCGACAACTGCCGGCTCTGGGCGAGCTCGCCGAGCTTCTCGAGCGTGGCGGCGCCGATCTCGCGCCGCGGCACGTTGGCCACACGCAGGAATGCGGCGTCGTCGTCGGGATTCACCAGCAGGCGCAGGTACGCCAGCACGTCCTTGACCTCGGCGCGGTCGAGAAACGCGGTGCCGCCGGACAGGTGATAGGGCACGCGCGCCAGGCGCAACGCCTTCTCCAGCGGGCGGGACTGGTGATTGCCGCGATACAGCACGGCGAACTCGTGCCACGGTGCCCGTTGCGCCTGCTGCTGGTGGACGATGTCGGCGGCGATGCGCTCGGCCTCGTGCTCGGCGTCGCGGCAGGCGAGCACGCGGATCGGCGCGCCTTCGCCGTGCTCGCTCCACAGACGCTTTTCGTATACATGTGGATTATGCGCGATCACGGCGTTGGCCGCGCGCAGGATCCGCCGCGTGCAGCGGTAATTCTGCTCGAGCACGATCACCTTGAGCGCCGGATAGTCGCGCCCGAGCTCGGCGAGATTGCCCGGATTCGCCCCGCGCCAGGCGTAGATCGACTGGTCGTCGTCGCCGACCGCGGTGAACGCGCCGCGCGGCCCGGCGAGCTCCTTGAGCAGCGCGTACTGCGCGGCGTTGGTGTCCTGGTATTCGTCGACCAGCAGATAGCGCAGGCGCTCCTGCCAGGCGGCGCGGGTGTCGGCGTCGGCGCGCAGCAGTGCGAGCGGCAGGCGGATGAGATCGTCGAAATCGACCGCATTGAACGCCGCCAGACGCCGCTGGTAGGCGGCAAAGAGCTGCGCCGCCTCGACTTCGCCCGCCGTGCGCGCGCGCTCGAGCGCCTGCGCGGGCGCGAGGCCCTCGCTCTTGGCGGCCGAGATCGCCGCCCGCCACGCGGCGAGCCGCTCCGGTTTGGCGCCGGCCGGCGCGAGGTCCTTGACCAGCGCCGCGCTGTCGTCGGCGTCCAGCACGGAAAAGCCGCGCTTCAAGCCGAGCTTGGCGTGCTCGATCTGCAGCAGCCGCAGGCCGAGCGCGTGGAACGTGCAGATCGTCAGTTCGCGCGCGGCCTCGGACTTGACCAGGCGCGCGGCGCGCTCGCGCATCTCGCGTGCGGCCTTGTTGGTGAAGGTGATCGCGGCGATCCGGTTCGCGGCGTACCGCCGGCGCGCGATCAGGTGCGCGATCTTTTCGGTGATCACGCGCGTCTTGCCGGAGCCCGCGCCGGCCAGCACCAGCAGCGGGCCGTCGCAGTACTCGACCGCGGCGCGTTGTTGCGGATTGAGCGACATGCGGAGGTCGGGCGGAAAGGGCGCGCATTGTGCCCGCGGCCGCGATGGCGCGCCAGCGGCGTCAGGCGGCGAAGACGAGATCGCCGCTCATGCGGCCCCGATCGTCGATGCACAAGTGCGGCAGCCCGAGTTCGCGCAGATACGCGCCGCCCTCCGCCACACCCAGCAGCATCGCCAGCGTCGCCGCGGCGCCGGCGATCAGGCACGAATCGGCGACGACGCTGACGCTGGCGAAGCCGGCGACGGGCCGGCCGGTGCGCGGATCGACGATGTGCGAATAGCGCCGACCAGCGACGATCAGCGTGCGTTCGTAGTCACCGCTGGTGGCCAGGCCGCCCCGCGGCAGCTCGATGCGCGCGGCGGCGCGTTCCGGCGCGCGCGGCGCCTTGATGCCGACCCGCCACGGCGTGCCGTCGCGGTGCGGTCCGATCAGGGCGAGATCGCCGCCGAGATCGACCACGCCGGCGACGACGCCGGCGGCGCGGCACAGCTCGGCCGCCCGGTCGGCGGCGTATTCCTTGACGATGCCGCCGAGGTCCAGCCGCATGCCGGGAGCCAGACGCAATCGCGGGCGCCGCCACTCGAGGCGGTGCCAACCGGTGGTCGCGAGCGCGCGGGCGATCTCCTCCGCCGTCGGCAGGCGACCGTTCTGCGCGTCCCACAGCCGGGTCAGGCGGCCGGCGGTGATGTCGAAGCGGCCGTCACTTTGCGCGTGGAGCGTGGCGGCGAAGTCGAGCAGATTCGCGGTCTCGGCATCGACCGCGACCGGCGTGCCGGCCGCGTCGGCCAGGCGCGCGAGCAGGCTGTCCTCGCGGTAGTGCGAATACTTGGCCTCGAGCCGCGCCACCTCGGCGCGTACCGCGGCCAAGGCATGTTCGGCGTGTGCGACGCTGTCCGCCTCGAGGTGCAGGGCGCAGGGGCAGCCCATGGCGGAAAACGGAAAATGGCGGGCGACGACGGTCAATCGAAGTGGTAGTCGAGGCCCGCGAACAGACGCGAATAGCTCACCGTCGCCGGATCGGCGAGATCCGCTCCGCCCAGCGCATAGCGCGTGGCGGCGTGATAGCGCTCGGCGCCGGCGCTGAGCTCCCAGTGACCGAAGCGCTTGCGCAGGTCGAGGCTCGCGGACAGCGCGCCGAACGCGCCCAGCCGGTAGTCGCTGGAAAAATAGCGGCCATCGGCGTGGTCGAAAAACGGCGCGTAGAAGCGCGCGCGATCCTGGGCGTAGTAGCGAACACCGGGGATCAGGCGCCAGCCGTCGGCGAGTTCCTGATACCAGCCGAGTTCGAGCGTGACCGAATGCTGCCCCCAACTGTTCGCCGCGAGCCGCGCATCGGCGTGCAGCGAAGCCCGGGCCGTCGCCGCCAGCCGATAGCGCACCAGCCAGGCCGCTTCGCCGCGCCGGTCCGGCCGGGTGTCCGCGATCTGCTGATCGGCCACGGTGACCAGCTTGTACGGGTCGGAAAGATAGCCGCTCTGCAGGGTGAGTTGCAGCCCGCTCTCGACCACGGCGTATTTCGACAGCACCAGGCTCAGGCTGCCGAACGTCGACCAGGTGTTCTTCTCCGCGCGCTCGATCCGGCCGTAGAGGATCGCGTCGGTCGGACGCAGCCGATCGTGCGACAGGCTGCCGCCGAATCCGAGCGTGAGCGCGCTGGAAAGCGGCACGCTGCGCTGCGCGCCGATCGCAGCGGCGTGGTAATCGCGCTCCTGCGAGTAGGACACGTCCAGCGTCGTCGTGTCGTTGCCGCCGGCGTCGTGCGTCAGCGCGACGTCGATGGCGTTGCGGTGATCGCGGATGGTCGCGCCGCTCAGCACTTGGATCGGTCGGCGGTCCGGACCGGGCACGAGATACCACGGCGAGGAACCGCTCATCACCTCATGCACGGCGTTCAGCGTCAGCGTCTCGCGTTCGCCGGCGCGCGCCGACAGGGCCAGTTGCTGCGAATCGACGTGATAGCGCTGCGGGCTGCCGATCACCGGCCGATCCGGAAACGCATCCTCGTCGTAGACGTGGAAGCGGTAGCCGACGCTCTGCAACGGCGGCGCGGCCTCGTCCGCCCGCGCACTGCGGTTGCCGACCAGCGCTGCCGAGGCGGCGAGCAGCAGCGAAAGCGACGGCGAAGGGCGCTTCGATGCGCTCATCAGTTGCAGCCGCAGCCGCCGCCGGCGGCGCCGATTTCGCCGGAGGTGCCTTCCTTGCTGAAATGGCTGTGCCGATCCATCGCCGCCTGCAGCGGATCCGGATCCCAGCCCATGTCCCAGCGGGCGAGGCGTCCGCGTTCCCAGGGCGCGACCGGCGTCGCCGCGCAGCCGCCGAGCAGCGCGGCGGCGAGCACGAGCCAGAGGCGGCGGGCGCGGGACTCAGGACGCATGGCGGCCTTGCGCGATCAGGGCGGCGATTTCGCGCTTGAGCGTATCGATGTCCGCGGGCTCGAAGCCGACGTGGCGCTCCCGCACCACGCCGTCGCGGTCGATCAGGTACGACGACGGCATGCCCTTGAGGCCGAACGCCCGGGCGATGTCGCCTTGTGGATTTTGCAGCGTAATATACTTCACCGGATGTTGCGCCAGGAACGCGCGCGCGTCGGCCGCGTCCTCATCGAGATTGACCGCGAGGATAGCGAAATCCTCCGCCGCGAAGCCAGCGCGCAGTTGCTCGTAGAGCGGCAGCGACTGGCGGCAGGGCGCGCACCATGACGCCCAGAAATCGACCAGCACGACCTTGCCGCGGTAATCGGACAGGCGCACCGGCGAGGTCGCATCGAACGGCCGCAGCGCGAAATCCGGGGCTGGCGTGCCGGGTTCCACCGCCAGGGCGGTGGCGGCAACCCACAGCAGGATTGCCGCGCACCGGAGACGGGTGCTCATTGCGGACACGCGGTGCCGGCGATCTGGCTGACCCGTGTGATCGGCAAGCTGCCGTTGCCGTAGCCGGCGACCGTCGAATTCCAGCTCGCCGTGCCGTTGTTGCAGTCGGTGAAGCTGAAGGTCAACGTGCCCCAGTCGGTGCGCTGCACCGCGGCGGGATCGAAGTTCGACAGCGGGTTAGGGAACTTGGCGCCGGTGAGCAGGAACGCCGGCAGGGTGACGGTGCTCTGGGTCGGATCGTAGGTGCCTTGGGCATAGATCCAGTTCTGTGCGGAACCGTCGGGCGAATAGACGAACCAGATCGCGACGGCGGTGTTGTTCTGGTTGGTGAACTCGAGCTGGAAGCCGTGACCGCTCTGGCTGGAGCCGCCGTACCAGTTGCCGCTCATGTAGCCGCCGAGCGGCATGGACGCCGACGCGGCCGGGTTGACCACGATGCTGCCGGCCATGCCGATGCCGCCGGGCGCGCCATGGACTTCGCAGAAGTAGCGGATCGTGGTGGGCTTGTTGGACGTCGAATTGAACGTCCGCGAAAACGTCCAGGCTGAACTCGAGGCGTCGCCGTTGCGGAACGAGCCGTCGTCGGCGGCGACGTTGTGGAAGCCGCCGGCGTTGCTCCAGGTCACCGTGTCGCCGGAGGTGATCGTCAGCGAACTCGGCGTGAAGGTGTTGGAGTTGCCGCCCACCCGGATCGTGAACGTGGCGGCCGATCCCGCCGTGGCGCAGCCGAGCAGCGACAGCAGCAGGACGAGGTGGGGAAAGCGCGACATGGGAACCTCCGTTGCAAGTGTCCAGACGCCGACAGCCCAAGGCTGCCATCTGCGCGACACGGCTTCCGTGACGCACGCGGCGTTGTCGGACTATACGCAGCGGCGCGTCCGGTTGTCGCCGGATCTTCGACAGGGTCGAGACCTGACTTAAGAAAGGTCTGAACAAATCCCCATGTTGCTGTCTTCGGCCGCGGCGCCGCACCTCCACAACCTCCATCTACTTAAGGGGGCTCCAAGAGCCAAGGCCGCATCCTTCGTTTGTTCAGATTCCTCAAAAGTGGGTAACGCGATGCCGCCCAAGGCGATGACGTACACTCGCGCGCGGGCCGGCAGGCGAGGCGGGCATGGCGAAACTGTACTTCTACTACTCGGCGATGAACGCCGGCAAGACGACCACCTTGCTGCAAAGCGCTCACAATTATCGCGAGCGCGGCATGCGCACGCTGATCCTGACGCCGCAGCTCGACCACCGCCACGGGCCGGGCGTGGTCGCCTCGCGCATCGGCCTGCGCAGCCGCGGCCACGCGTTCGCGCGCGGCGACGACCTGCTCGCGCTCGTGCGCGCCGATCTCGCGGCGCACGGCGCGCTGCATTGCGTGCTGGTCGACGAGGCGCAATTCCTCACCCGCGCCCAGGTCTGGCAGCTCACCGAGGTGGTCGATGTCCTGCGCATTCCCGTGCTCGCCTACGGCTTGCGCACCGATTTCCGCGCCGAGTTGTTCGAGGGCAGCCAGTACCTGCTGGCGTGGGCCGACGAGCTCAGCGAGATCAAGACCATCTGCCACAGCGGCAAGAAGGCGACCATGGTGGTGCGCGTGGACGAACACGGCCGCGCTGTCACGACCGGGCCGCAGGTCGAGATCGGCGGCAACGAGCGCTACGTATCGGTCAGCCGCGCCGAGTACAAGAGGATCACCGCCGGCGAAGGCCGGATCGAACTCGCCCAGCCGCCGCTGCCGCTCGCGCCGGAGTAGCGCCGACGCCGCGCTCAGCGCTGGCAGCGCGGGCAATGGAACGTCGACCGCTGGCCGAGCACGAACGCACGGATCGGCGTGCCGCAGACTCGGCACGGCTCGCCGCCGCGGCCGTAGACGGCGAGCTCCTGCTCGAAGTAGCCGGGCGATCCGTCGGGGCCGAGAAAATCGCGCAGCGTGGTGCCGCCGCGTTCGATCGCGTAGCGGAGGATGCGCTTGACCGCGTCGGCGAGATGCGCATAGCGCGTCCGCGACACCGAGCCCGCGGCGCGGCCCGGCCGGATGCCCGCGGCGAACAGCGCCTCGGCGGCGTAGATATTGCCTACGCCGACCACCACGCGCTGATCCATCAACAGCGCCTTCACCGGCGCGGTGCGGCCGCGCGCGATGCGCCACAGGTGATCGCCGTCGAACTCGGCGGCCAGCGGTTCCGGACCGAGTCCGGCGAGCAGCGGGTGGACCGTGCCGGGCTTCTGCCACAGCAGGCAACCGAAACGGCGCGGATCGGTGTAGCGCAGCACGTCGCCGGAGTCGAGTCGCCAATCGTAATGATCGTGCGGTCCGGCCGGCAGGTCGTCACGCAGCACGCGCAGCGAACCGGACATGCCGAGGTGCATGAGCGCGCTGCCCGCCTCGGTGCGCACGATCAGGTACTTCGCGCGCCGCGTCACTTCCTCGATGCGCTGCCCGGGCAAGTGGCGCCGGAGCGCCGCGGGGATCGGCCAGCGCAGACGCGGCTGGCGGATGGCGAGCGCCGTCACCCGGCGACCGACCAGGAATGGCGCGAGGCCGCGGCGCGTGGTTTCGACTTCGGGCAGTTCGGGCATGTGGCGATTCCGCCACGCATGGGCGGGAGGGCTTGGTGCGATTGTTGCTTCTTGCTCGGCGCGCGGCAATAGTGTCGCTGGCGTCGTCGGCGGCGATCGAGGTGGCCGGCGACGCCCAAGTCGCGTACAATTCCCGTTCCTTTCGCGAACCCCTCCCATGCTGGATTTCCTGCTGAATTTCCTGATCCACGGCGTGACCCACGCCACGTGGCTGGTCAAGCTCGTCTATTTCTTCGTCGTCACCCAGTTGACGATCCTCGCGGTGACGCTGTACCTGCACCGGAGCCAAGCGCATCGCGGCGTGGATTTCCACCCCGCGCTCGCCCACTTCTTCCGCTTCTGGTCGTGGCTCACCACCGGCATGGTGACCAAGGAATGGGTGGCCGTGCACCGCAAGCACCACGCCAAGTGCGAGACCGAGGAAGACCCGCACAGCCCGAAGGTGTTCGGCGTCGAGACGGTGCTGTGGCAGGGCGTCGACCTGTACCGGGTGGCCGCCGCCCGGAGCGAGGACCTGGAGAAATACGGCCGCGGCACGCCGGAGGACTGGCTGGAACGGCACCTGTACGCGCGGCATCCGTATTCGGGTCCGACCCTGATGTTCCTGGTCAACATCCTGCTGTTCGGCGTGTGGGGACTGGCAATCTCGGCGCTGCAGATGATCTGGATTCCGTTCTGGGCGGCCGGCGTGGTCAACGGCCTCGGCCACTGGTGGGGCTATCGCAATTTCGAAACCAGCGACCTGTCCACCAACCTCACGCCGTGGGGCGTGTTCATCGGCGGCGAGGAACTGCACAACAACCACCATGCCTTCCCGAGTTCGGCCAAGTTCGCGCTGCGCCGCTTCGAGTTCGACATCGGCTGGGCGTTGATCCGCGGGCTGGAGACGCTGGGCCTCGCCAAGGTGCTGCGCGTGGCGCCGTCGCTCGACGTGCGTCCGAACATCGCCCTGCCCGACACCGAGACCCTGAAGGCGCTGCTCAGCCATCGCTTCCAGGTGATGACCGACTACTTCGGCGGCGTGATCGTGCCCATTCTGCGCGAGGAGGCGGCGCACGCCGGCGCCAGTCTCAAGGCGCTGCCGCGCACCTTGCGCCGCGCGCTCGCCAACGGCGGACGCTGGCTCGACGAGCATTCGCGCGAGCGGCTGCAGGAAATCGTCCGCCAGCGCCCGGTGCTCGCCACCGTGTGCGAATTCCGCGCGCGTCTGGCGGCCCTGCTCGAGCGCGGCAACCACGGCGCCGAGGCGATGCTCGCGGCGTTGCAGGACTGGTGTCGCGAGGCCGAGGCGAGCGGCATCCGCGCGCTCGCCGACTTCGCCGCGCGGCTGCGCGGCTATGCCTTGGTGCCGGTCAGGGCCTGACGACATCCGGTCGGGCTTGCTCGACCCGACACCAGAGCAGCGGGCTGTCGAGCATCGGCACCGGGCGCGTGGCATGGGCCGAGTTGCCGATGGGCGCGCAGGAGCCAGGTGCGCGCGCCACACCCAGCTGCGCCAGGCGCGCGTCGAACGCGGCCGCCTCGTGGCTGGCGATCATCGCGTATAGCGGTCCCGTCGCCGTGGCCACGCGACGTTCGATGTCCTCGTCCAGCCGGGTGCGCTCGCCCGCTCCGTGAAAGTTGCTGCTCACGCGCACGAAGTCGAGCGCCTCGGACAATGCCGGGACGACGAAGGCGATCGGCGAGACTCCGCCCAGCAGCACCAGTCCCTGCGTCGCTTGCTGCGCGGATGGCGGCAATGCGATGCCGAAGTAGTCGCCGCTTAAGTCGCCGCGCGCGTATTTCATCGGCAGCACGAGGACGACCAGCAGGGCCAGCAGCGCGGCGAAACCGACGCGCCGCGCGCGCGGCGCGCGCACCAGGTCGCCGAGCAGCAGCGTCAGGGCGAGCGGTGCCAGCAATTCCAGCGTGGCCAGATAACGATAGACGCCGAACACCGTCAGCCACAGCAGGTACGAGAGCGTGCTGCCCGAGAGCAGAAACGCGCTGCCGGCCTCGAGCGGACGCCGACGTCCACCCCATTGGCGGCGAGCAATCCAGAGCAACCCGACGACGAACCATAGCGGCAGGCGCAGGTCGAGGAAGCGGCCGGCGTCGGATACTGCGGCCGGATGCACCAACCAATACAGTGGATAGATCAAGGCCTGTCCGAGACCGTGCGGCAGGAAGCGGGTGTCGGCGAGCGGGGCGAGGGTCGCGTAGGGTGAACGAAACCATTGGTTGAACAGCGGGAAGAACGGATTGCCGAATTCCTGCCACAGATGCAGGCGCCACCAGCCGTCCAGCGCCGCCCAGCCGAGCAGCGCGCCCGCGCCGAACACGCCGGTCTGCAAGCATCGCCGCCATGCCGAAGGCGCCGGTAACACCCAGATGGCGAGACCGAATCCCGCGGCATGGATCGCGGCGACCAGTTTCAGGCCGGCCGCGCAACCGGCCAGCGCGCCGGCGACGAAAAGCACGCGCAGGGTGTGCTGTCGATGGTGCCGGCAAACCACGAGGGCCACACTGCCCAGCAGCGGGATGCTGACCAACGTGTCGCCGACGCCGCCGCCGATCTCGGCGCGGAAGATCGCGCCGGTCATGCCAGCGAGCGCCAGGGCGAGGGCGACCCAGGTGCGAACGTCTTCCGCGGCGATCCGCTCGCGCAGCAGCCGCCGCGCCAGCAGGAACAGCAGTCCGGCGTTCGCGCTCTGCACCAGGGCATAGAGACTCGCCACGAGCCACGGCGGCAGATGGGCGATGGCGAGGTACCCGCCGGCATCGAGCAGCGGATTGAAATAGGTCTGCAACTGCGCCGCGGCGATATCGCGGTCGAGACGGTCGTGCAGCAGGGCCCAGCCGTTGTAGTAGTGGTAGTTGAGCAGATCCCAGTCGAGGTCCTTGCCGTGCGCGAGAGCGAGCGCGATCGCGCACGCGGCGAGCATCAGCGCGACGCCGAAGGCGTCGGGCGGACGCGGCCACCCTCGCGCGACGGGTTCTGGGTTCTCAACGGAGTGCACGGCGGCATCGTGCCCGTTTCCGGAGACCGCGGGAAGCGGTCCGGCAACGAAAAAGCCCGCACGGGGCGGGCTTTCGCGGCGCTTCGTCGATGGACCGGCTTACTTGATCTTCGCTTCCTTGTAGATCACGTGCTTGCGCACCACCGGGTCGTATTTCCTGATTTCCAGCTTGTCCGGCGTGGTCTTCTTGTTCTTGTCGGTGGTGTAGAAGTGGCCGGTGTTGGCGCTGGATACGAGGCGAATCTTGTCGCGCTTGGATGCCATGGCGGTGTCTCCTTCAGATCTTCTCGCCGCGCGCGCGCAGTTCCGCGAGCACGGTCTCGATGCCGTTCTTGTCGATGGTGCGCAGCGCCTGGGTGGACACGCGCAGCTTCACCCAGCGCTTCTCGCTCGGCACCCAGAAGCGGCGCTCGTGCAGGTTCGGCAGCCAGCGGCGCCGGGTCTTGTTGTTGGCGTGCGACACGTTGTTGCCGGACAGCGCGCGCTTGCCGGTGATTTGGCAGACTTTGGCCATCGTACCTACCTCGCGTATGGGTGATGGAGCCGCCCTTGGCCAGGACGGGTTCGGCCCGGCGGATGCCGGAATCGCCCCGAGACGCCGAGGCGAGCCGCATATTACAGCAGAATCAGGGGATTGCGGCAAGACGGCGGACCTCGTCGGTGCGAGGTCATCGCGCCGGTCGCGTCACAGCTCGTCCACCGTCGTGCGTTTGCTGCGCCGGATCAGCCAGGCCACCCCGCGCAGGTCGGCGATGCCGACCAGGGCGCGTTGCAGGTTGTTGTATTTGGAGGCGCCGCTGCCGCGCGGGCGATGGTTCACCGGCACGCTTTTCACTTGCCAGCCCGCGCGCAGCATCAGCGCCGGCAGGTAGCGGTGCATGTGGTCGAAGTAGGGCAGGTCGAGGAACGCCGCCCGCTCCATCAGCTTGATGCCGCAGCCGGTGTCGGGCGTGTCGTCCTTGAGCAGGCGCGCGCGCACGGCATTGGCCAACTTCGACGCCCAGCGCTTGCTGCCGGGGTCGTTGCGATGGACCCGCCAGCCGGCGAACAGCTTGATCGCCGGCGGCGACTCCGCGCGCACTGCGAGCAGCTTGGGAATATCGGCCGGATCGTTCTGGCCGTCGCCGTCGAGGGTGGCGATCCAGGCGCCGCGGGCGGCCTTGATGCCGTTGCGCAGCGCCGTGCTCTGGCCGCACTGTGTCCGATGCCGGAGCACGCGCAACTCGGGGAATTGCGCTTTCGCCGCGGTGAGCACGGCGAGCGTGTCGTCGCCGCTGGCATCGTCGACGTAGACGATCTCGAACGCGCAGCGACCGCGCAGTGCGGCGACGATCTCGCCGAGCAGCGGCACGATGTTGCCGCTTTCGTTGTGCACCGGCACGACGACGGAAAGTTCGGGCGGGACCGCGGACATCGGATCGGGCCTCAGAGTTGATCGCCGAAATACTCGCGGCACCACGCCACCACGCCCGGCATGCCCTGCTCGACGGTGATGCGCGGCGCGAAACCGAACGCGGCGTGCGCACGGCTCACCTCGGCGCTGGTCTCCGGCATGTCGCCGGGCTGCATCGGCCGATCGATGCGCTGCGCCTTGCGGCCGGCCGCGCGCTCGATCACGGCGATGAAGTGCTCGAGCTCGACCGGGCGGTGATTGCCGAGATTGTAGAGCGCATGCGGCGGCTCGCGGCCGTCGTCGGTCGGGACGTGATCGAGCGCGCCGAGCACGCCGGCGACGATGTCGTCGATGTGGGTGAAGTCGCGGCGCATGCGGCCGCCGTTGAACACCTCGATCGGACGGCCGGCGAGGATCGCGCGCGAGAACAGCAGCGGCGCCATGTCCGGTCGCCCCCACGGGCCGTACACGGTGAAGAAGCGCAGGCCGGTGCAGGGCAGGCGGTACAGATGCGCGTAGCAATGCGCCATCAGTTCGTTTGCGGCCTTGGTCGCGGCGTACAGCGACAGCGGTTGATCCACGCGCTGCGATTCGGCGAACGGCGCCACCGCGTTGCGACCGTAGACTGAGGAGGAGGAGGCGTAGACCAGATGCTCGACGCGGCCGTGGCGGCAGGCTTCGAGCACGTGGAGGAAACCGGCGAGGTTGCTGTGCAGATAGGCGTGCGGGTTCTTCAGCGAATAGCGGACCCCGGCCTGCGCGGCGAGATGGATCACCTGCGTCGGCGCGACCTCGGCGATGAGCGCCTCGACCGCGGCACGATCGGCCAGATCCAGCGTGCGCAGCTCGAGCGCGGGGCACAGCGCGGCGACGCGGTCGCGCTTGAGCGCCGGGTCGTAGTAGTCGTTGAAATTGTCGACGCCGAGGACGCGCGCGCCGCGCGCCAGCAACGCGCGCGCGACGTAGGCGCCGATGAAGCCGGCGGCGCCGGTAACGAGAACGGTCATGCGCTTTCCGCCGAAGGCCGCCGGCAGCCCGGCGGGGGCGCGGATTGTAGCAGGTCGGGGCGCCGCCGCCGGGCGGGCGCCGCGGCCTCACCGCGCGTCGAGCGCCGCGCGCCAGGCCCGCTCGACCGCGTCGAAACGCGACCCATCCTGGGCGAGCAGGATCAGCGTGCCGGCGCCGAGCGGCACGCTGCGGCCCTGCCAGCCGCCGTGCTGGAAGTCCTCGCGCGCGCCGGTGCGGACATCGACCACGTAGATCACGCTGACCGCGCCGCCTTCGCCGGACATCACCAAGTGCACGGTGCGGTGGCGACCCATCGGGCAGCAGGCGACGAAGGTGATGCCGTCCGGCACCTCGCGCAGGGCGAGCCCGCGGCTGGCGAAGGCGTCGCGCACGGCCTGCGCCGTCACCGGCTGGGTGAAGGTGAGCGTGACCGCCTCGGCGCGCAGGTGCTCGACCGCCTGGTCGGTCAACGGCCGCGCCTCCACGCGCAGGCCGATGCCGAAGGCGAGCACCAGCGAGGCGGCCAGCGCCAGCAACGCGCCGCGGCGATAGACCCGGCGCAGACGTTGCTGCCGGGTGGCGTGGGCGAGCAGCACCGCTTCGGCCAGCTCCGCCGGCGGCGGCACCGCGAGCGCCTGCCGCAGCGTCTGTTCGAACGCGAGCGCGCGCGCCTGCGCCTCGGCGCAGCCGGGGCAGTCCTGGCGATGACGCAGGAAATCGGCATCGTTGCAGTGCGGTTCGGCGCCGAGCCGACGGCGGAAGTCAAGGCAGTTCATGCACGCTTCCTTCGCGGCTGTCGCCGCCGAGCAGCGCCTTGAGCTTCTGCCGCGCGCGGAACACCTGGGTCATCACCGCCGCCGGCGTGAGCTTGAGCTCGCGCGCGATCTCGTCGCAGGAAAACCCGCCCAGCACCTGCAGCAGCAACGGGTCGCGGTATTTGGGATCGAGCCGGCGCATGGCGTTGCGGATCAGATTCTCCTCGCCCGAGAACTCCGGCAGGTGGGCGCCGCGTTCCTCGGGCACGTCGATCTCGTCGACACTGGTGAATTGCGGCGTCTTGCGTTCATACAGTCGCGCGTGTTCCCGGCGCAGGATCGTGATCAGCCACGCCTTGGCGGCCGCGGTTTCGCGCAGATCGTCGAGCGCGCGCCAGGCGCGCAGGAAGGTCTCCTGCACCAGGTCGTGCGCCAGGGCCTCGTCTCCGCACAGCCAATAGGCGTAGCGGAACAGGTCGCCCGACAGACTGCGCACCAAGGCATCGAACTGTCGCTGTTTGCTGCTCACCACGGAGGCAGACCTGCCGGAAGTCACCGATCTTTCGCCGCGGCGGCGCAGGGCGCGTCAGCGGATGCGCTCGAGGATGCCTTCGAGCTCGTCCACGCTGTGATACGCGATGATGAGCTTGCCGCGCCCGTCGCGGCCGTGCCGGATGCTGACCTTGGCCGCCAGCTTCTCGGCGAGTTCGCGTTCGAGCGCGGCGATGTCGCCGTCCGGCGCCGCGGCGGCGTGCTTGGCCTTGCCGCGCGGCCGGGTCTGGGCGCGGCGCGCGGCGTCCTCCAGCTCGCGCACCGACCAGCCGTGTTCGGCCGCCTGGCGCGCCAGCCCGAGCGCGAGCTTCGGTTCGAGCGTGAGCAGCGCGCGGGCGTGGCCCATCTCGAGCTTGCGCGCTTCGAGCAGGCGCTTGATCTCCTCGGGCAGCTCCAGCAGGCGCAGCAGATTGGTCACCGCGGCGCGCGAGCGGCCGATGGCGTCGGCCACCTGCTGGTGGGTGAGCTGGAATTCGCCGAGCAGGCGTTCGAGCGCATGCGCTTCCTCCAGCGCGGTCAATTCCTCGCGCTGGATGTTCTCGATCAGCGCCATCGCCATCACGCTCTGTTCCGGCACCTCGCGCACCAGCGCCGGAATCTCGGCGAGCCCGGCCAGGCGCGCGGCGCGCCAGCGGCGTTCGCCGGCGATCAGCTCGAACCGGCCGCCGGCGATGGCGCGCACCACGATCGGCTGGATCAGCCCCTGGGCCTTGATCGAGGCGGCGAGCTCCTGCAGGCGCTCCTCGTCCATCGACTGCCGCGGCTGGTACCGCCCGGGCTGGATCCGCGCGACGTCGAGCAGGCGCAATTCCTCGCCGGCCGCGGCGGTTTCGGATTCGGGCACGCCGAGCAGCACGTCGAGATCGCGTGCGCCGAGGCCGCGTCGTTTCGCCGCGGACATCAGCGACCGCCCCCGCCGTGCGCGCGGCCGGCGCGGAGCGGGCGCTCGCGCCGCTGCGCCCGTTCGCGGCGCAGCGGCGCGGCCCGCATGGTTTGCGCATCACGCATCGTGGTGGTTCTCAATTGACATGGGTGGGAGTGATCTGCGGCGGCGCGCCGCCGCGCTCGCGCCGCAGCATCTCGCCGGCCAGGCCGAGGTACGCGATCGCGCCGCGCGACTCGCGGTCGTAGAGGTTGATCGGCTGGCCGTGGCTGGGCGCTTCGGCGAGGCGGATGTTGCGCGGGATGATCGAGCGCAGCAGCTTGTCGCCGAAGTGCTTGGTCAACTGCGCCGAGACGTCGTTCGCCAGGTTGTTGCGCACGTCGTACATGGTGCGCAGCAGGCCCTCGATCTCGAGCTGCGGATTGAGCCTCGCGCGCACCGCCTTGATCGTGTCGAGCAGGCTCGACAGGCCTTCCAGCGCGAAGTATTCGCACTGGATCGGAATCAGCACGCTGTGCGCCGCGGTGAGGGCGTTGATCGTGAGCAGGTGCAGCGACGGCGGGCAGTCGATCAGGATCGTCTGGTACTTGTCGCCGAGCGTGAGCAGTTGCTCCTTGAGCCGCGACTCGCGCGCCAGCGCGTCCATCAGCTTGAGCTCGGCGGCGGTGAGGTCGCGGTTGCCGGGCAGGAGATCGAAGCCGGCCGGGGTCGACACGATCGCGTTCTCGATGCGCGCTTCCTCGAGCAGCACCTCGCAGCCGCTCGGCTTGGCGGTGCGCTTGTCGATGCCGGACGCCATCGTGGCGTTGCCTTGCGGATCGAGATCGACGAGCAGCACGCGCCGGCGCGTCTCGGCCAGCGCCGCGGCGAGATTGACCGCGGTCGTGGTCTTGCCGACCCCGCCCTTCTGGTTGGCGATGGCGATGATGCGCGTCATCGGTGCGGATTCCTCATGCGGCGTGCTCGTGGACGCGCCCGGCCACGGGTTCCCGGCGGATTATCACCAGATGCCGGGCTGCGCCCAAGCCCGGCACGAGGAGCGCGCGCACCTCGGCGACGCGGAAACCGCGCGGGATGGCGGTCATTTCGTGCTCGTCCAGCGCGCCCTTCATCGCCAGCCAGACGCCGTCGGGCGCGAGCAGATGGCCGCCCCGCGCGAGCATGTCCGCGAGTCCGGCGAAGGCGCGCGCGGTGATGCAATCGTAGACCCCGCGCGCGTCCTCCACGCGGACCTGTTCCACCCGCACGTTGGCGAGCGCGAGCGTGCGCACCGCCTCACGCAGGAAGCGCGCCTTCTTGCCGTTGCTGTCGATCAGCACGTGCCGGCGTTCCGGCGCGAGGATCGCCAGCGGAATGCCGGGCAGGCCGGCGCCGGAGCCGAGATCGGCCAGGGTCGCGCCGCGCACGTGGGGGGCGATGGCCAGGGAATCGAGCAGATGGCGCTCGACCATGGCCGTCGGATCGCGCACCGCGGTCAGATTGTAGACGGCATTCCAGCGCGTCAGCAGTTCCAGATAATCGAGCAGCGACTCGAGCGCGGCGTCGCTTGGCGCGAGACCGAGCGCGGCCGTCCCCGCGCGCAGGCGGGCGTGCAAGCTGGCTCGATCGATGAGGGGATGCATCGCGGTTCCTCGCGCCGCGCCGGCAGGCGTGCGCGGCGCGGGGCCGCAAGTATCGTCGGCTGGAGCGGCAAAATCCAGCGCCGCCGCGACGCTCAGCCGCTCGTGAGCTGCACGCGCGTGACGAGGAGGCCGCGGTCGCCGATCTCGCGGTTGAGCTCGGCCTTGAGCCGCCGATTGCGGGTGGCGTCGTCTTCCGTGGCCGGCTCCGTGACCAGATGCGCGATGCGGCCGCGCAACACGGCGTCGATCGAATCGACGATCGGATCGGCGCGTTGCGCATCGACCACCTGCACGTAGACCGCGCCGCGCAAGCTCTGGCCGGAGGCGAGCGGCAATTCGATCTCGACCACGTTGCCGAGCAGGCGGATGCGATGGATCACGCGCTCGATCAGCGGCCATTTCCAGTGCATGCCGGCGTTGAGCGTGCGGGTCTGCCCACCGATCCGGCGCAGCGTATAGACCTGACCTTCGGGGATGCGCTTGACCGAGGCCGCGATCAGCGCCATCAATCCCCCCATCAGCACGAGGCTCAGCATCGGGTGCAGCATAAATTCCTCTTTATCAGAGGCTTATATACAATTCCTCATCAACTGTAAAGCAACGGCGTCCAATCCGCTGAAATATTCTGGTTTTTGCGGAGTATCCATGAATGGAATCGAATCGTCGCTGAACCAATTCGCAGTTTTGCACGGCCGCCGACGAATGGCGGCCGGCGCCGCCTCAGCGGGTCGGGAACCGTGCGCCGAAGTCGATCGAGCGCAATGGCCGCGGCTCGCCGAGTTGATTGGATTCTGCATATTCCGCGCCACGGACGCGCAGCGTGGACAGCGGGGCGATGCCGTCCACGTGTTCGCCGATGAGATTGAGCGCGAGCGACTGCGTGCACCGCGCGACCCGCGGCGCGCCTCTCGGGCGGATGCGCGTCACCACACTAGAACCTATCTCAAAATCGTCGCGAGCGAGGACGGATTGCGCGCCGCCGGAGCGCAGGAACCGGAGTTTACTGGTAGTAAATGAGGATTCCGAGCACCGCCGGCGCGTGAGCCGTCGAGCGCAGCAGATTTTGAGATAGGTTCTAGCCAGGCGATCCGCACGAGGTTGGCTTTACAATGACGACCCGCACGTACCGGAGTGTTCGATGGGCTATCCGCTGACCCGCCTGCGGCGCATGCGGCGCGACACGTTCAGCCGCGCGCTGATGCGCGAGACCACGCTCACGCCCGCGGACCTGATCCTGCCGGTATTCGTGTGCGAGGGTCACGTCGTGCGGCAGCCGGTGCCGTCCATGCCCGGCGTCGAGCGCTTGTCGATCGACCAGTTGCTGGTGCTCGCCGAGCAGGCCCAGGCGCTCGGCATCCCCGCGCTTGCCCTGTTCCCGGTCACGCCGGATGCGGCGAAGACGGCGGATGCGCGCGAGGCCTGGAACCCCGACGGTCTGGCGCAGCGCGCGGTGCGCGCGCTCAAGACCGCGCTGCCCGAACTCGGCGTGATCACCGACGTCGCGCTCGATCCGTTCACCACCCACGGCCAGGACGGCCTGATCGACGACACCGGCTACGTCGTCAACGACGCCACCGTGGAGGCGCTGGTCAAGCAGGCGCTGTCGCACGCCGAGGCCGGCGCCGACGTGGTCGCGCCCTCGGACATGATGGACGGGCGCGTCGGCGCGATCCGCCAGGCGCTGGAAAGCCACGGCCACGTGCACACCCGCATCCTCGCCTACGCGGCGAAATACGCCTCCGGCTTCTACGGGCCGTTCCGCGATGCGGTCGGTTCGGCGGCGAATCTGGGAAAAAGCAACAAGTATACCTACCAGATGGACCCGGCCAATTCCGACGAGGCGCTGCGCGAGGTCGCGCTCGATCTCGCCGAGGGCGCGGACATGGTGATGGTCAAGCCGGCGTTGCCGTATCTCGACGTGCTGCGCCGGGTGAAGCGGCGCTTCGGCGCGCCGACGTTCGCCTACCAGGTCAGTGGCGAATACGCGATGCTCAAGGCGGCGGCATTGAACGGCTGGCTGGACGAACGCAGCTGCGTGCTCGAGGCGCTGACCGCGATCAAGCGCGCCGGCGCCGATGCGATCCTGACCTACTTCGCGCTGGCGGCGGCGCAGTGGCTGCGCGAGACGCCGCGATGAGCGGGCCGGAGTTCGCCGTCTTCGGCCACCCGATCGCGCATTCGCTGTCGCCACGCATCCACGCGCGCTTCGCCGCCGAGTGCGGCATCGCGCTCCGCTATGTCGCGATCGACGCGCCGCCGGAGACCTTCGCCGACCGGCTCGCCGAATTCGCCGCCGCCGGCGGCCGCGGCGCGAACGTGACCCTGCCGCTGAAGCCGCTGGCGGTGCCGTTGTGCGCGGACCTCACCGACTTCGCCCGGCGCGTCGGCGCGGTCAACACGCTGACGCGCCGGCTCGACGGTCACTGGCGCGGCGACAACACCGACGGCGTCGGCCTGATCCGCGATCTGACCGAACGCCACCGCCTCGATCTGCGCGGCCGCCGCGCGCTGCTGCTCGGCGCCGGCGGCGCGGCCCGCGCCGCGGCGTTCGCGTTGCTCGATGCCGGCGTCGATGCGCTGGTCATCGTCAATCGCACGCCGGAGCGCGCCGATGCGCTGGCCGATGCGATCGGCGAGCCGATGCGCGTGCACACGCGCTACTGGGACGACCTGCCGAGCCTCGGCCGATTCGAGCTGATCGTCGATGCCACCTCCGCCGGACACGGTGGCGCGGCCGTGCGTCTGCCGTTCGCCCTCGTCGCGCCGCGCGCGCTGTGCTATCACCTGTCCTACGGTCCGGCGGCGGTCGCGTTTCTCGCCTGGGCGCGGGCGGCGAATGCGGCGCAGGTGCTGGACGGTCTCGGCATGTTGCTCGAGCAGGCGGCCGAATCCTTCGCGATCTGGCACGGCGTGCGGCCGCAGACCGACGCCTTGTACGCGGCGCTGCGCGCCGAGCTGCCGCTGCGCGCGACGGATTGATCGCCGCGCCTTACGAGAATCTCTGAACAAACGGAGGATGCCGCCTTGGCTCTTTGCGCCCCCTTGAGTCAAGGGGGCGATCAAATCCTTGCTGTGCAAGAGGTTGATGGGGGTCGTGGCGGTGCGGCGCCGCAGCCGGAGACAGGAACCTGGGGATTTGTTCAGACGTTCCTCAGAGCGCCTGGCGCACCGTGCTCCGCGACGCCGCGGCGGCGAGGTATTCGTCCTTCAGCCGCACGTAGTGCTGCGCCGAATACTGCAATTGCTCGATTTCGCGCGCGCTCAGGCGCCGCACGCAGCGCGCGGGATTGCCGAGCCACAGCTCGCCGCTGCCGACGATCTTGCCCGGCGTGATCACCGCGCCGGCGCCGACCAGCGCGTGGCGGCACACGCGCGCGCCGTCGAGCACGGTGGCGTGCATGCCGATCAGGCAGGTGTCCTCGAGCGTGCAGGCGTGCAGGATCGCGCCGTGACCGACGGTGACGTCGGCGCCGATCACGAGCGGGAATCCGCCCGGCGTGTACGGTCCGTCGTGGGTCACGTGCAGCACCGCGCCGTCCTGGATGTTGGCGCGCGCGCCGATGCGGACGAAATGCACGTCGCCGCGCGCGACCGCGCCCGGCCACAGTGAGGCATCGTCGCCGATCTCGACATCGCCGATCACGATCGCCGCCGGATCGACGTACACGCGCGCGCCGAGGCGCGGCAACTGCTGGCGGTACGGACGGAGATTCATGGCGCCGGATGGAACGACGCCGCCATCCTACCACCCCGGCGCGGGACCTCGCGCTACACTGGCGGCGTTCCCCCGCCGAGGCGCACGCGCATGGACCTGCCCGCATCGACTCCGCACGATCTCGCCGCGTGGCTCGCGCGCCTGCGCGCCGCCCACCGCCGCCAGCCGCCCGACTACGCGCAGCGGATGGACGATCTCGCCCGCCTGCGCCGCGCGTTCCGGGCGCGGCTGGCCGAGTTCGCCGCGGCGATGGACGCGGACTTCGGCCGGCGCTCGCGGCACGAATCGCTGCTCAGCGACGGCATGACGGTGCTCAAGGAGATCGATCATCTGCGCGCGCACCTGCGCGCCTGGATGCGACCGCAACGCGCCGCCGCGGACTGGCTGTTCTTCCCGGCCCGCACCGAGGTGCGGATCCAGCCGCTCGGCGTGGTCGGCGTGATCGCGCCGTGGAACTATCCGGTCAGTCTGGCCTTGATGCCGCTCGCCGCGGCGATCGCCGCCGGCAATCACGTCATGCTCAAGCCGTCCGAACACACGCCGCGCACGGCCGAGTTGTTGCGCGCGCTGCTGGCCGAGGTGTTCCCGCCGGATCGCGTCGCCACCGTGCTCGGCGGGCCGGAGCTGGCGAGCGCGTTCGCGGCGCTGCCGTTCGATCATCTGTTCTTCACCGGCTCCACCGCGATCGGGCGCAAGGTGATGGCGGCGGCCGCACAGCACCTCGTGCCGGTGACGCTCGAGCTCGGCGGCAAATCGCCGGCGATCGTCGCGCCGGGCTATCCGCTCGCCACCGCGGTCGATCGCATCGCCGCCGGCAAGTTCCTCAATGCCGGCCAGACCTGCATCGCGCCGGACTACGTGCTGCTGCCGTCCGCGGCGATCGCGCCGTTCGTGGCCGGGATGAAAAAGTATATTTCGCAGCGCTACGGCGATGTCGTCGCCAGCCCCGACTACACCAGCATCGTCAACGCCGGCCAGTACGCCCGCCTCGCCGCGTATCTCGACCAGGCGCGCGCCGCCGGCGCCGAGGTGATCGAACTCGCCGCGGGCGATCCGGGCCGGCGCATCCTGCCGCCGACGCTGGTGCTCGGCGCACGCGAGGATCTCGCACTGATGCAGGAGGAGATCTTCGGACCGATCCTGCCGCTGGTGGTGGCGGACTCGGTGGAGGCGGCGATCGACTACGTCGCCGCGCGGCCGCGGCCGCTCGCGTTGTATCACTTCGATCACGACCGGGCACGCACCGAGCGCGTGCTCCGCGGCATTGTGGCGGGCGGGGTGAGCGTCAACGACACGGTGCTGCACTTCGCCCAGTCCGAGCTGCCGTTCGGCGGCGTCGGCCCGTCCGGCATGGGCCAGTACCACGGTCGCGAGGGCTTTCTCACCTTCAGCAAGCAGCAGCCGGTGCTGTATCAGGCGCGCTGGACGACGATGAAACTGCTGCGCCCGCCGTACCGACGACTGGCGGATCGGCTGGTCCGGTTCCTCACCCGCTGAACGCGGCCAGGGCAGGCGCCGGCGCCGCGTTCAGCGCGGCGTCGCGCTCGCGTAGAACCGGGCGAGGTCGGCGCGGAACTGCCTGGCGGCTTCGAGATTCAGATACACCATGTGCCCCGACGGGTAATAGCTGAGCGTGAGGTTGCCGCGCAGCTTGGGGTCGATCTCCATGTGCGCCAGATCGTACTCGGTGGCGAAGAACGGCGTGGCCAGGTCGAAGTAGCCGTTCGCCGCGAGCACCTTGAGATGCGGATTGGTGCGCATCGCCTCGCTGAGATCGGGCACCGTGATCGGCAGCGGTACCGGCCACATCTGGCCGCGCAGCGCGTGCTTCCAGTCCCACTCGCGGATCGCCGCCGCGGCGGTTACCCGGTAGGCCATCTCGCTTGGATAATTGAGCTCGCGGGTGAGGTAATCGTTGAACGCGGCGGTGAACGCGCCGCGGATCGCGGTGTCGGCGGGATCCGTCTCCGGCGCCTCGCCGGCGGCGTCGCTGTCGATGCCCTCGAAGCGGCCGTCGTAGCGGCCGAGCGTGCGCCGCTCGCCGCGCAGCAGTTCCTTGCGGAAGCGCGGCTGGCTGACGCGCAGGTTGGCCTCCTTGAGGTAGGTGGTCGACAGGCCGGTGTAGCGCGACAGCCGTTCGGCGATGGCGTCGCGCTCGGCCGCGCTCAGGTCCTGGCCCTTGGCCAGCGCCACGGCGTATTCGCCGCGCGCGAAATCGCGCACCTCGGTCAGGAACGGCTCCAGCGTCGCCGGCGGATTGGCGAGCTTGTGGTGGTACCAGGCGATCGCGGCGTAGGAGGGCAGCAGGTTCACGTAGTCGTAGTCGAGCGCCGGCAGGCGCGAGCCGTAATTCAGGATCGACGACAGGAGCACCACGCCGTTGAGCGCGATGCCGTGCTCCTCGAGATACTTCGCCAGCCCCGCCGAGCGCGGCGTGCCGTAGGATTCGCCGAACAGGAACTTCGGCGAATTCCAGCGCCGGTTCACCGTGACGTAGCGCGCGACGAACCGGCCGAAGGCGTCGATGTCCTGGTCCGTGCCGAAGAAGCGCTTGTCGGGATTGTCGTCCTTGTCCGCGGCCTTGCCGTCCTTGTCGCTCTTCGGCAGGCCCCGCGAGAAGCCGGTGCCGACGGCGTCGACGAAGACGAGGTCGGTCACATCGAGCAGGCTGTCGGCGTTCGGCTCGAGGCGATACGGCGCGGGTGCGGTGGCCTCGGGGCTGGCCGTCACCACCCGCACCGGGCCGAACGAGCCCATGTGCAGCCAGATGCTGGAGGAGCCCGGCCCGCCGTTGTAGAGGAACGTCACCGGCCGCCGGGCCGCGTCGCCGGCCACGGTGTAGGCGACGTAGAACATGCTGGCGTCGGGGCGATCCTTGTCGTCGCGGATGATCAACGTGCCGGCGGTCGCCTTGTAGGCGATGCTGCGGCCGCCGACGGCGAGGCTGTGCGCCGTCGTGACCGCCTTCTCGGTCGGCGGCTCGTTGCGCTCGCCGGCCGGTTTGGCGGCGTCCGCCTTCTCCTCGTGGCGGGCCGGCTCCTCGCGTTCCGCGGCGAAGACGGGCGCGGCGAGCAGGGCGATCAGCGCGACGGCGAGGCAGGAAATACGGCGTGACATGGACATCTCCCGGTACATCGATACGGACGTCCAGCCGTCCGAAGGCCGCCGAGTATGCCGCGAGCGCGCGGCCCACGCACCGTGCCGAAAGGCCCGGCGCGCGTTAAATTTTGTAACCGCGATGGATGGCGACGATGCCGGCGGACAGGTTGCGCACCTCGACGCGGGCGAATCCCGCCGCTTCGAGCATCGCCTGCAACGTCGCCTGGTCGGGATGCTTGCGGATCGATTCGGCCAGATAGCGATAGCTGTCCGCATCGCCGGCGACCAGGCGCCCCAGCCGCGGCAGCACTTCGAACGAGTGGAAGTCGTACAGCGGCTTGAGCCAGTCCGCCCGCAGCGCGGAGAATTCGAGGATCAGTACGCGCCCGCCGGGTTTCAGCACGCGATGCATCTCGCGCAGGGCGGCGTCCTTGTCGGTGACGTTGCGCAGGCCGAAGGCGATGGTGACGGCGTCGAACGTGGCCGCGGGAAACGGCAACGCCTCGGCGTCGAGTTGCGCATGGTATACATTGCGCACGAAGCCGCGATCCAGCAGCCGGTCGCGGCCGGTGCGCAGCATCGCCGCGTTGATGTCGCCGAGCACCACCCCGCCGCGCGCGCCGACCCGGCGCAGCAGCAAGGCGGCGATGTCGCCGGTGCCGCCGGCGAGATCGAGCACGAGGTCGTCGGGGCGCACACCGCTGGTGGCCACGAACCAGCGTTTCCACAACCGGTGCACGCCGAACGACATCAGGTCGTTCATCAGGTCGTACTTGTCGGCCACGGAGGTGAACACGCGGCCGACGAGCTTCTGCTTCTCGCCGACCGGCACTTCGCGGTAGCCGAAATGGGTGGTGGGTTCGCTCATGCGTCTATGCTAGCGCGCCCGGCTCAGAAGCCGAAGCCGTCGAAGAAGATCTCCTCGAGCGTCTTGAATCCGTCTTGCAGCACCCAGCCCGGTATGCCGGCCGGGTTCGCGCGATAGGCGCCGATGTCGGCGTGCGTGCCACGCGGATGGCCGTCGAAATCGTCGAGCGGCAATTGCGCCGCGTCCGCCGCACCGACCAGCCGCGTGCCGCGCGGAATCAGATTCTGCGGCGGCATGCCGCTCAGACTGGCGCCGAAGAAATCCGCGGCGACGTCGCCGCCGGCGTCGAAACCGCCGCTCACGCCGTTCAACGCGCCCTGGCCGGCATTGGCCACGGATACGATCCCGCCGAGCGCGCCGTTGGCGTCGATCGCGCGGCCGTTCGGCGCGTAGATCGCGTTGTTCGCGATCGTGACGCTGCCGCTCACGCCGTTGAGCTTGATGCCGTTGCCGTTCGGCATCAGGAACGTGTTGTTGACGATGACGAGATTCGCCGCGCTGCCGCCCTGCACCGCGTTCGAGGCGAACGCGCTCGCCGCGGCGCCGAGCACGAGGTTGTTGCGCACGATCGCGTCCGCCGTGACCTGGATGCCGTTGTCGCCGGAATGCCAGACGAGGTTGCGCTCGATCCGATTCGGCGCGCCTTCGCCGTGGACGTCGTACAGCGTGATGCCCGGGTAGCCGGTGTCGTGGATCACGTTGTCGCGCACGACGTTGGCATAGCTGCCCTGCTTGATCTCGATGCCGTCGCCCTGGGTGATCGACGGACCGTTCAGATCGTGGATGTAATTGTTCGCCACCAGCGAATCGTGGATCCGGCAGGCGTCGTTGTTGCAGCCGAGATAGAAGCCCTCGCCGGTGGCGCCGGTGTGGTCGATCTCGTTGTGCACGAACTGGAAGCGCGCGTAGACGTAGCCGTCGTCGTTCGCCGAGATCGCGTTCGCCGCGGTGTCGTGGACATGGCAGTTGCGCACGATCACGTCGTTGCCGCCGGTGAAACGCAGGCCGCGCGAGCCGCCGCTGAACTCGATGCCGTCGAGCGTCAGGAACTGCACGCCGATGAAATTGACGATGTTCTGGTCAGTGCCGTTGTACTGGATCAGCGGGTGCTGCCCGGTTTGCGCGCGGATCACGATCGGCTGTGCGCCGGTGCCGGCGATGGCGAGCGCGAAGTAGCCGCTGAAGGCATAGGTGCCGCCGTCGAGGATCAGGGTGTCGCCGGGCTTGAGGTTCTGCATCGCGCCGCGGAAGTCGTCGCCCGGGCCGATCTCGATCGTGGTCGCGGGCAGCGGCGCCGCCGCCAACCACAGCGCGAGCGCACCCAGCGGACGCAGCCGAGGCATGGGACTCAGCCGGCGAGCAGCGTCCAGCCGAACAGCGCGGCGCCGATCGCGCCGAGCAGGGTCGAGCCGAGCCAGACCGGCCGCCGGCGGGTGAGTGCGGCGACCGCGCCGAGCGCGATGGCGACCTGCAACAGCGCCACCGCCTGCGCGAAGTAATGATGCCGATGCATCAGATGATCGGCCTCGGCGCCCTTGGCGTCGCGCTCGCGTTCCAGTTCCCGGGCCTTCTCGTTCGCACGGCGCTGATCCTCGGCGTAGCGTTCCAGGTTCTTGGTCAACTCCTCCGGCGCGGGTTTGTCGAGCGCGAGATAGATCGCGCGCGAACCTTCCGTCACCGTGGCCTTGAGATTCTTCGCCTGATAGTAGGCCCACTGGTCGGAAGCCTCGGCTTGCAGGCGCGTCGCTTCGGTCTTGAGCGCGAGCGCCTCGTTCACCGTGCTGCCGGCCTCGAGCGCGGCGATGGCCGCGAGGGCGGCGAACAGCGCGGTGGTCAGCGCGATCGTGCGCAGCAGCGCGCCGCCTTCCTTCTCGATTTCCTCGTCGATGGTTTCGCGCAGGCGGTCGGTATCGACTTCGGGACCTTCGGGCATCGTCGTCTCGCCTTTCCGCGCCGGATGCGCGCATTATCCACCAATCCGCGGTCGCGGCCATCGATCGCGTCCGCTGTGCCATCATCGCCGCGAGGCGGGGAGGAGACAGGCATGGGACTGTGGCTGTTCGGTTGCGCGGCGCTCGCGGTCGCGGCGCTGGTGGTGGTGACCTTCAACGAGCTCATTGCCTCGCGCAACCGCGTGCGTGCGGCGTGGAGCGACATCGACGTCGCCTTGCAGCGTCGGCACGATCTGATCCCGGCGCTGGTCGCCGCGGTGCAAGGTTACGCCGCGCACGAGCAGGCGGTGCTGGGCACCGTCGCCACGCTGCGCAGCCGCGCCATGGCGACGCAAGCGGTCGGCGAACGCGGCGCGATCGAGGCCGAGTTGGCCAGCGGCGTGCAGCAACTCCTGGCGCTGGCCGAGCGCTATCCCGAGCTCAAGGCCAGCGCGAACTTCCTGGCGTTGCAGCGCGAGCTCGTCGATACCGAGGATCGCCTGCAGCGCGCGCGCAGCGACTACAACGAGGCGGTGCGTCGCTACAACACCGGGATCGAGCGCTTTCCCGAGCGCTTGCTCGCGCGCCCGTCCGGATTCCGCGCGTTCGAATTCTTCCAGACCGATGCGACGGCGACGCCGCGCGCTTAGCGCTCGCGCAAGTGCTCGCGCAACGCGGCGACCAGCGGATGCTGCGCGCCGTAGCGCGCCGTCAAGACGATCAGCGCCACGTCCGCCGGCGCCACGCTCGGCCAGGTGATCACGACCACGGTGACGATTCTCGACAACCCGGACCACGTGTTCCGCGACGACTTCGAGCCGGCCGGCGGCTGTGGGTCGTCGCGCTAGGGCATGGCCCCGCGGCCGCGCCGGTCAATCGCGCGCGAGATTCGCGGCCGCCAGCGCGTCGAGATAGGCCTGCCAGTACTCGGCCTGGTGCGTGCCGAGGTCGTAGAGCACGTCCCAGGAATAGATGCCGGTGTCGTGGCCGTCGTCGAAGCGCAGCAGCACGCCGTACTGGCCGACCGGCTCGATCGCGGCGATGTTGACGTTGCGCTTGCCCGGCACCAGCACGCGCTGGCCGGGACCGTGGCCCTGCACCTCGGCGCTCGGCGAGTGCACGCGCAGGTATTCGCAGGGCAGCCGGAAGACTTCGCCGTTGTCGAACGCGACTTCGAGGACGTGCGAGGCGCGGTGCAGGGTCAGCCCGGTCGGCCGCGGCGCGGCGCTCACACCGAGAACTCGCCGGCCGGCACCGGGATCGGCGGCGGACCGGCGACGCGCGCGAGCAGCAGCAGATACTGCGTGCCGAAGCCGATCGAGCCGATGTCGGCGAACTCGTAGGCGCCGGTGTCGGGATACCACTGCGCGTTCGGATCCACTTCCTGCAGGATCAGCGCGTCGGATTCGATGCCGGTCAGACGGCCGATGTAGCTCACCTCGCCCTCGCCCTCGTCGAGCATGTTGAGCGAGATCAGCGGCGTTTCGCGCGCCGCCGATTCGGCGATGCTGGCCCAGTCGTCGAGATGGATCGGCGGCGGTGTCGGCAGGGTTTCGCCGTTGAGTTCGAGCGCGCGCTCGACGAAGGCGCGACCGGGATCCTGCTCCACCGCGCTGACGTCGCCGACGGCGATGGCGAGGAAACCGTCGAAGCGCATCGCCTCACTGACCTCGGCGATCAGGCAGAACTCGGCGGACAGGCCGACGATGAAGCCGTGCACCCAGCCGGGCACGAGGTTCTCGCGCGCCACGCGCACTGGCACGCGGGTCTCCAGCGCCTCGCGCAACTGCGCGCGCACGCCGCGACCGCGGAACTGGACGACGTTGCTGCCTTCACGGGGATGATGGGTGGTGGCCATGGCGAGAACGATCGAGTCATGCGGCGGCGCCGGCATCCGCGCGCGTCCTGGGAAATCCCTGAACCTTTGAAGTATACCGCTCCGGCGCTTCGCGCCCCGTTGCGTCAAGGGTTTGATGGGGGTTGTGGAGGTGCGACGGCACAGCCGAAGACGGCAACATGCGGATTTGACCAGACCCTCCTACAGAATATAGCGACTCAAGTCCTGAACGATCGGGAATGTACCGCTCCGGCTTTTCGAGCCCCCTTGAGTCAAGGGGGCAATCAAACCCTTGCTGCGCAAGGGTTTGATGGGGGTTGTGGAGGTGCGGCGGCACAGCCGAAGACGGCAACATGCGGATTTGACCAGACCCTCCTACAAAATATAGCGACTCAAGTCCTGGTCCTGCACCAGCGCAGCGAGATGCGCGTCCACGTAGGCCGCGTCGATAGTATAGCGTTTGCCGCCGTGGTCCGGGGCCTCGTAGGAGATCGTGTCGAGCAGGCGCTCGAGCACGGTGGCGAGCCGGCGCGCGCCGATGTTCTCGGTGCGCTCGTTCACCGTGTGCGCGATCTCGGCCAATCGGCGCACGCCGTCGGGCGTGAAGTCGAGCGCGACACCTTCGGTGGCGAGCAGCGCGCGATACTGCTTGGTCAGCGCGCTGTGCGGCTCGGTCAGGATGCGCTCGAAATCGGCGGCGCTGAGCGCGGCGAGTTCCACCCGGATCGGGAAGCGGCCCTGCAGCTCGGGAATCAGGTCCGAGGGCTTCGCCAGCGAGAACGCGCCGGAGGCGATGAACAAGATGTGATCGGTGCGGACGATGCCGTACTTGGTCGATACCGCCGAGCCTTCCACCAGCGGCAGCAGATCGCGCTGCACGCCTTCGCGGCTCACCCCGGCGCCGTGCCAGTCGCCGCGCTGCGCGATCTTGTCGATCTCGTCGATGAAGACGATGCCGTTCTGCTCGCAGGCGGTGAGCGCGCGCGCCTTGATTTCCTCGTCGTTGATCAGGCCGGCGGCCTCCTCGTCGATCAGCAGCGGCCGCGCCGCGGCGACGGTGAGCTTGCGCCGCTGCCGGCGCTCCCCGGCGAGCGAGGAGAACATGCCGCGCAATTGCTGCGTCATCTCCTCCATGCCGGGCGGGGCGACGATGTCCACGCCGACGTTGATCGCCGTCTCGATCTCGATCTCGCGGTCGTCGAGCCTGCCCTCGCGCAATTGCCGCCTGAGTTTCTGCCGCGTCTCGCCGTCGGCCGCATTCGGCGCCGGTTCGCCGGCGAAGCCGAGCGGTTGGCGGCGCGGCAGCAGGGCGTCGAGCAGGCGTTCCTCGGCACGGTCCTCCGCCTGCGAACGCACCCGCGCCTTGGCCTCATCGCGCGCCATCTTCACCGCGACGTCGGCGAGGTCGCGCACGATCTGCTCGACGTCCTTGCCGACGTAGCCGACCTCGGTGAACTTGGTCGCCTCGACCTTGAGGAACGGCGCGTTCGCCAGATGCGCGAGCCGGCGCGCGATCTCGGTCTTGCCGACCCCGGTCGGGCCGATCATGAGGATGTTCTTCGGCGTGATCTCCTCGCGCAGTTGCGGCTCGAGCTGCATGCGCCGCCAGCGGTTGCGCAGCGCGATCGCGACCGCGCGCTTGGCCGCATTCTGGCCGATGATGTAGCGGTCGAGTTCGTTGACGATTTCGCGGGGGGTGAGGGCGGACATGGGGAGCAGGGCTGAGGGCGAAGGGCCAAGAGTCGGGGCTGCGGCTTTTCGGCCCTCAGCCCTCGGCCCTCCTTCAAAGTTCTTCAATCGTAATGTTGTGATTCGTATAAATGCACACCTCGCCGGCGATGTGGAGCGCCTTCTCGACGATCTCGCGCGCCGACAGTGCGGTGTTCTCGAGCAGCGCCCGGGCCGCCGACTGCGCGTAGGGTCCGCCGGAGCCGATCGCGATCAGGCCGTGCTCCGGTTCGAGCACGTCGCCGTTGCCGGAGATGAGCAGGCTGGTGTCCTTGTCGGCCACCGCGAGCATCGCCTCGAGCCGGCCGAGGCGCCGGTCGGTGCGCCAGTCCTTGGCGAGTTCCACCGCGGCGCGGGTGAGCTGGTGGCCGTGCTTGGTGAGCTTGTCCTCGAACAGCTCGAACAGGGTGAAGGCGTCCGCGGTGGCGCCGGCGAAGCCGGCGAGCACGGCGCCGTTGCCGAGGCGCCGCACCTTGCGCGCGTTCGCCTTGACCACGGTGGTGCCGAGCGTGACCTGGCCGTCGCCGCCGATCACGACCCGGCCGTCGCGACGCACGGAGACGATGGTGGTGGCGTGAAAGGCTGCGGACATGGCGCTCGCCGAGGTGGGAAGCATCGGAGATAAGGGCGGCCGAGCGGAATCCAAGCCGCGCGCCTGACCGCCGTCGCCCGGCCCGGAACGATACCGCCAAAACGGAGCGAGCGCATGCACGCGGGTTTGCCGTCGCCACGCTTGCCGCGCGCGGCGAACGCAATACCGCAGGTGCCCGCTGCTGCGCGAATCGCACCGAATTCCGACCGGTCAAGCCTTCCGGCGTTTCGCGCGCGGATGCGCCGCATCGTAGACCCGCGCGAGGTGCTGGAAGTCGAGGTGCGTGTAGATCTGCGTGGTGCCGATGTCGGCGTGGCCGAGCAGCTCCTGCACGGCGCGCAGGTCGCCGGAGGACTCGAGCACGTGGCTGGCGCAGGAATGGCGCAGCAGGTGCGGGTACACGCGCTTCCACACCCCCTGGTCCTTGGCGCGCCGCTTGAGGCGCCGCCGCACCGCGGCGGGCGACAGCGGCCGGCCGAGGCGCCCGCGCACCAGCGGATCGTCCACGCCGGGGCGGTCCTGGGCGGCGAGCGCGGCGAGCGCGGCGCGCGCCTGGCTGCCCACCGGCACGATGCGCGTCTTGCGGCCCTTGCCGGTCACCCGCACCAGACCCTCGTCGAGGTCGAGATCGCGCCAGCACAGCGCGGTCAGTTCCGCCACGCGCAGGCCGCTCGAGTATAAAAGTTCAAAAAGTGCGCGATCCCGGATGGCGTCCGCATCGTCCGCCGGAAACTCGAGCAGTGCCGCCACCTCGTCCACGTCCAGCACCTGCGGCAGCTTGCGTGGCGCCTTCGGCGCGCGCACGCCGAGCGCCGGATTCGCCGCGGCCTCGCCCGCGCGCGCGAGATGGCGGTAGAAGCTGCGCACCGCCGACAGCATGTCGCGCAGCGTGCCGGGCGCGAGGCCGGCGCGGTGCGCGGCGGCGACGAAGGCCTGGATCTGCTCGGCGCGCACCTCGCGCCAGCGCGTCACGCCCGCCGCCGCGACCGTCGCGCGCAGCCGCTCGAGCGTGCGCGCGTAATTGCGCACGGTCGCCGGCGAGTAGCGGCGTTGGTCGCGCAGATGAGCGAGGAACCGCGCGATCGCGTCGTCGAGCGGCGCGGCGACCATGCGCGTCAGTCGAACCGCGCGACCGCGGCGGCGATCGCCTCGGCGATCAGGCGCAGGAACACCGTGCCCATGCCGGGGTGGAAGCGGTGCGCGTCGTGGCTGCCGATCGCGAGCATGCCGATGCGATCGACCGGCAGCAGCGCCGCCGAGCGCACCTCGTCCGCGCGCGCGCCGAACAGCGCGGCGAGCTTGTCCGGCTGCAGGCGTCCACACAACGGCTCGCCGCGGGCGAGGAATTCGCCGAACGCCGGCAGATCGCGCGCGCCGTTCGGCGCCAGGATCAGCCAGTCCGTGGCGGGCAGCTCGGCGCTCGCGGCGCGGAACAGCACCAGCCGCACCAGCACGCCGTCGTCCGTGCCGGCACCGTCCGGCTCCGCCGGGCGGCTGCGGCGCGCACCGGCGCCGGGGAAGTCCTCGGTGAGCGCGGCGACGACGCGGCGCACGCTGTCGCCGAGGCTGCGCTCGCGCATCAGCGCGACGGTGAACGCATGCACGCGCAGCATGAGCTGCTCGTTGTCGCTCGCGGTCTCGATCAGCTCGCGCAGGCGGCGATTGAGCTCGCGGTTCTGGTCGCGCAGCACCTCGAGCTGGTAGCTCGCGAGCGACGTCGTCGCGCCCTGGTCGCGCGGCACGCTCAGCGACAGCGCGATGTCGGGAAATTCGCCCAGGAAGTCCGGATGCCGGCGCAGGTAGCTCGCCACCTCCAGCGCGCTCGGGCCGTCCTTCACGCCGGTTTCGCTCATGCCTCGCATTCTCCCTCGAAAACGAATTCGGCCGGGCCGGTCATCCACACCGGCGTGCCGGCGCCGTCCCAGCGGACGCTGAGCATGCCGCCGGGCAGTTCCACCGCGACCTCGGCGTCGAGTTTGCCACGCCGGCGCAGGATCGCAACCGCGGCGCAGGCGCCGCTGCCGCAGGCGAGCGTCTCGCCGACGCCGCGTTCCCACACCCGCAGGCGCACGTGGCCGCGGTCGCGGCGTTCGGCGAAGCCGACGTTGGCGCCTTCCGGAAAAAGTGGATTCGTGGACAATGCGGCACCGCGCGTCGCCACCGGCGCGGCGGCGACGTCGGCGACCTCGATCAGCGCGTGCGGATTGCCCATCGACACCGCGCCGAATTCGAGCTCCGCGCCGTCGATCGCGACGCGATAGGCGTCGGCCTCGGCGGCGACCGCGAGCGGGATCGCGCGCGGCGCGAACACCGGTTCGCCCATGGCCACGCGCACGCGGCCGTCGTCGAGCAGTTCGACGGCGACCGGCCCGGCCGGACTCTCCAGCCGCGTCGTGCCCGCGCCGAGCGCGCCGGCGCGGCGCAGCCACGCCGCGACGCAGCGCACGCCGTTGCCGCACTGGCCGGCCGGCGAACCGTCGGCGTTGTGGATGGCGTAACGGAACGCGCAGCCCGGATCGCGCGCCGGTTCGATGGTGAGCAATTGGTCGAAACCGATACCGCGGTGGCGGTCGCCGAGTCGCGCGATTCGTGCGGCGTCGAGACCGAGCGGCCGCGCGCGGCAATCGACGATCACGAAATCGTTGCCGATTCCGTGCATCTTGCTGAAGCGCAGACGCATCGCCGCCTACGGCGTGCCGCCGCCGGTATCCTTGCGGTCGTTCGCGGCGGGCGGCGGCGTGGCCGGCGCCGGCGGCTTCGCCGCCGGCGCGGCTTGATCGGGCAGCACCAGCGGGCCCTTGTTGCCGCAGGCGGCGAGCAGAAGTGCAGAAAACGCGAGAATGGCGACGGAAAGCGGACGCATGATGCTCCCGAGTTGGGTGTGCGCGGAGTATAGCGTTTCGGGCGCGGCACTTCCGCCCACGTCGAATCGGGTCGAATGCGCGGCGGCCGCTCGAACGAGGATGGCCGCGTGCAAGAAGGTGCGCAGTCGGCGTGCCGGGGACGTCAAACCGGCGTCAGATTCGCGTAGGCGACCACCAGCCATTTGGCGCCGGCGTGCTCGAAGTTGACCTGCACGCGGGCGTGGGCGCCGGCGCCTTCGGCGTCGACCACCACGCCTTCGCCGAAGCTGGCATGACGCACGCGCTGGCCGAGCTTGAGCGGCGCGGCGTCGCCGCCGTCGTCGACGTAGCGACCGGCGTAGAGCGGCCGCGACACCTGCACGCGCGGCCGCACTTCGTGCAGCAGCTCGCGCGGCAGTTCGTTGAGGAAGCGCGACGGACGGTTGTAGGTTTCGGCGCCGTGCAGCCGGCGCGACTCGGCGTAGGACAGGATCAGGCTGCGCTGCGCGCGGGTGATGCCGACGTAGGCGAGCCGGCGCTCCTCCTCCAGACGGCCGGGCTCGTCGAGCGATTTCTGGCTCGGGAACAATCCGTCCTCGAGACCGACCAGGAACACCAGCGGAAATTCGAGTCCCTTGGCCGAGTGCAGCGTCATCAACTGCACGCAGTCCTCCCACGGCTCGCCCTGGGCTTCGCCGGCCTCGAGCGCGGCATGGGCGAGGAACGCGGTGAGTTCGGAGAAACCGGCCTCGAGGTCCTCGGGCGTGCGCTCGAAGCGCGCGGCGACGTTGCCGAGCTCGTCGAGGTTCTCGACCCGCGACTCGGCGCTGCCGCGCGCATCGGCCTCGTAGTACTCGCGCAAGCCGCTGCGGGCGATGGCCTGTTCGATCTGCTCGGCCAGCGACAGCGGTTCGCCTCCCGCGCACGCCGCCGCGAGTTCGTCGATCAACCGCACGAAGCCGTGCAGCGCGTTCTTCGCCCGACCGGCCAGGGCGTGGCCGGCGAGTTCCGCGCGCGCCGCCTGCCACAGCGAGACGCGCTCGGCGCGGGCGCGCTGGCGCACCGTATCGAGCGTGCGTTCGCCGATTCCGCGCGGCGGCGTGTTGACCGCGCGCTCGAACGCGGCATCGTCGTCGCGGTTGGCGACCAGGCGCAGATAGGCGAGCGCATCCTTGATCTCGGCGCGGTCGAAGAAGCGCAGGCCGCCGTAGACCCGGTAGCGGATGTCGTGCTGGATCAGTTGCTCCTCGAAGTTCCGCGACTGCGCGTTGGATCGGTATAAAACCGCGCATTCGCTCGCTTTTCCACCTTGTTGCAAATGTTCGCGGATGCGCTCGACGACGAAGCGCGCCTCGTCCTGTTCGTTGTAGGCGGCATACAGCTCGATCGGCGCACCGGCCTGTCCGGCGGTCCACAATTGCTTGCCGAGGCGCTGCGGATTGTGGGCGATGATCGCGTTGGCGGCGTGGAGGATGTTCGCGGTCGAGCGGTAGTTCTGTTCCAGGCGCAGCACCGTCGCGCCGGGGAAGTCGCGCAGGAAATGCTGCACGTTCTCGACCCGCGCGCCGCGCCAGCCGTAGATCGCCTGATCGTCGTCGCCGACCACGAACACCCGGCCGGTGTCGCCGGCGAGCACGCGCACCCAGGCGTACTGGATCGTGTTGGTGTCCTGGAACTCGTCGATCAGCAGGTGCCGGTAGCGCGCGCGGTAATGCGCGAGCAGCGCCGCGTCGCCGAGCCACAGCTCGTGCGCGCGCAGCAGCAGTTCGGCGAAATCGACCAGCCCGGCGCGCCGGCAGGCGTCCTCGTAGGCGCGGTAGATGTCGAGCAGGGTACGGGTGAGCGGATTGCTCTCGCTGCGGAACGCCTCCGCGCGCTTGCCCTCGTCCTTGGCGGCGTTGATGAACCATGCCGCCTGGCGCGGCGGAAATCGCGCCTCGTCGAGGCCGAGCCCCTGGATCACGCGCTTGAGCAGGCGCTGCTGGTCGTCGGCGTCGAGGATCTGGAACGTCTCCGGCAGCCCGGCCTCGCGCCAGTGCTGGCGCAGCAGGCGGTGGGCGATGCCGTGGAAGGTGCCGACGGTGAGGCCGCGCGTGCCCTGGCGGATCAACGGTTCGCAGCGCGCGCGCATCTCGCCGGCGGCCTTGTTGGTGAAGGTGACGGCGAGGATCGACCACGGCGAGGCATGCTCGACCTCGAGCAGCCAGGCGATGCGATGCGTGAGCACGCGCGTCTTGCCGGAGCCGGCGCCGGCGAGCACCAGATAGTGGCCGGGCGGCACGCTGACCGCGGCGCGTTGCGCCGGATTGAGCTCGTCGAGCAGATGCGAGACGTCCATTGCGGAATTGTACCGACGCGGCGCGGGCGGGGCGTGCAACTTTTTTCCGAGCGCGGATTCTGATACACGACCATCGGAGGCCGTCGATGTCGCGATTCCGTTCGCTCCTGCTGCTGCCGTTGCTGATCGGTTCCGCCGCGGCCGCGGACGTGCCGCACTACGCGGTCAGGTTCGATGCGACGACCGGTCAGGCCGCGGTGCGGCTGTGTCTGGCGCAGGCCCACGACGCGGTGACGTTCGCCGCCGATTCGGCCTGGGCGATGCGCTTCGTCCACGACCTGCGTCGCGACCGTGACGACGAGCTCGTCGCGGATGACGGCGCCTGGCGCGCCGCCGACTGGCGCGCCGGCGAGTGCCTCGCCTATCGCGCCGACCTCGCCGCCATCGCCGCCGCGCAACGCGCCGATGTCGGCTGGCGCCTGGGCGAGGATCTGGTCACCGCGCCGCAGCTCTGGCTGCTGCGCCCGGACGTGCCGCAGGACGCCGACGCGCACCTGCAACTGGCGCTGCCCGCCGGTTGGGCGGTGTCGGCGCCGTGGCACGCGGACGCGGCGGCGGACGCTTCGGGGCAAAGTATACAATTCACCATCCCGAACACGCCGCCGGACTGGGCCGCGGCGGTCGCCATCGGCCGCTTCGCCGAGGAGCGCATCGAGCTGCCCGGCGGCGCGCTGCGCCTGGTCGTCCTGCACGGCGTCGATGCCGAGCAGCGCGCCGTGTTGCGCGACTGGCTGGCGCACGTCGCACGTGCGGTGCTGGCGGCCTATGGCCGGCTGCCGCTGGCGGACGTGCAGGTGCTGATGATTCCGCTGCCCGGACGCGGCCGTGCGGTGCTGTTCGGCCAGTCGATCCGCGGCCAGGGCAACGCGCTCGAACTGCTGGTCGATCCGACCCGGCCCGCCGCCGAGTTCGCCGACGACTGGATCGCCGTGCACGAGCTCAGTCACCTGCTGCACCCGTATCTCGGCGAGCGCGGCAGTTGGCTGGCCGAGGGTCTGGCGACGTACTACCAGAACGTGCTGCGCGGCCGCGCCGGGCTGCTGCGTCCGACCCAGGCCTGGGATCGGCTGCGCGAAGGCTTCGCCGCGAACACCGGCCGGCACTACGCGAGCACGCTCGCACAAGCCGCCGCGGAGATGCATCGCCGCCACGACTACCGGCGCGTCTACTGGAGCGGCGCGGCGTACTGGCTCACGGTCGACCGCGATCTGCGCCGCGCCAGCACGAGCCTCGACCGCGCCCTGGCGCGGTTCCGCGACTGCTGCCTGCCGGCACGCCGCGAGTGGACGCCGGAGGAATTCGTCGCCCGTCTCGATGCGCTGCTCGGCGTGTCGGTGGTCAGCGCGCGCTATCGCGAATTCGCCGCGCTGCGGCAATTTCCGGATTGGGAAAATGTATACCGGGACCTCGGCATCCGTGCCGACGCGGCGGGATTGCGCTTCGACGACGCCGCGCCGGACGCGGCGGTGCGCGAGGCGATCCTGCCGACGCGGTCCGCGCCGTGAGTGCAGTGCCTACGCTTCGACCAGCCGCACACCCGGCAGGCTGAGCACGTAGTCGGCGCCCATCAATTGCGAGGGCGTGAAGTAGCCGCCGGTCGGCGCGTGCGTCTGCGCGAGCAGGCGTTCGGCGATGCCGAGCGCGGCGGTCACGGTGAGGTCGTAGCCGTTCGGCGTGACCAGCGCGAGCTTCGCCTCGCGCCCGGCGGCGTTGCGCGCCTCGCCCCAGACGTGGCAGCCGGTCTCGCGGCGGCGCTGCGGCGACGGGCCGGGAGTGGCGCGGGCCACGCGCCGTTGCAGCGCGCCTTGCACGAAGCCGAGCCGGAGCAGCGGCGTCAGCCGCCGCAGCCAGACCAGACGCCGGATCGTCCTCGGCGGCACCACCATGTAGGTCTCGATGTTGGGAATGCCGGTGGAGAGGTAGGCGGTGTAGACGTCGCCCCACGGAATCGTCACCGCCGTGCGCGACTGGCCGTCGCGCACGAACGCGCGCGTCTTCCACGCCAGCGGCACGTTCACGAGTTCGCCGTCGATGCGCGCGCGGCCGCCCTTGGCGAGGCCCTCGACACTGGTCCGGGCGGTGCCCGGACTCGGTCCGCCGCCGGCCTCGAAGGCGAGCACCAGCGAGGTCGCATCCGGCAGCCGGCGCTTGAGCAGGGCGGCCAGGCAATCGGTCGGCACCACGTCGAAGCCCGCGCCCGGCAGCACGACCACACCCTGGTGGCGCGCGCGCACGTGCGCCTGGTGGCAGCGCGCGAACACGTCGATTTCGCCGGTGATGTCGAGATAGTGGGCGTTGACGTCGAGACAGGCCTCGAGCATCGGCGCCGCGGTGCGCGAAAAGGGTCCCGCGCAATGCAATACCACGCGGATGCCGTCGAGGTTGCGGCGCAGCTCGTCGGCCGGATCGAGCGCGAACACGCGCCGCGGCAGGTTGAGCTCGCGCGCCAGCGCGTCGATCGCGTCGCGGTTGCGCCCGGCGAGCATGGGTTTCAGCCCCCGGCGCGCGGCCTCGCGCGCGATCAACGCGCCGGTGTAGCCGTTCGCGCCGTAGATCAGCAGCCGGCTCATGCCGCGGCTCCGCGGCGCAGCACCGCGATCAGCTTGCGGAAGAACCACTCCGGGAAGTATCGCTTGAGCCGCCAGCGCGCCGGTTCCGCCGCGGTCGGCAGGATCAGGAACTCGCCGCGTTGCACGCCGCGGTAGATGCGCTCGGCCACTTGGTCTGCGCTCTCGCGGGCCTTCGCCATCAGCTTCTTCGCCATCGCCTTGTCGGCCTCCGGCGCGCGCGCGGTCTCCATCAGGTGGGTCGGGAAGAACGCCGGGCACACCACCGACACCCGGACCGCGCTGTTGGCGAGCGCCAGTTCGCCGCGCAGCGTCTCCGACAGCGAGATCACCGCCGCCTTGCTCGCCGAGTAGGCGCCCATGCGCGGCGCGTTGGCGATGCCGGCGAACGAGGCGATGTTGACGATGTGTCCAGCGCCCTGCTCGAGCAGCACCGGCAGGAAGGCGCGACAGCCACGCACCACGCCCAGCAGGTTGATGTTGAGAATCCAGCGCCAATCCTCGAGCGGCGTCTGCGCCAGCGTGCCGGCCGCGGCCACGCCGGCATTGTTGATGACCACATCGACGCCGTCCCAGGCGGCGAGAATCTCGTCGCGCATCGCCTCCACCGCGGCATCGTCGCCGACATCGACCTTGAGCGCCATCGCGCCGACACCGAACTCGGTGATCAGGCGCACCGTGTCCTGCGCGCGGTCAAGGCGCACGTCGGCGCAGGCCACGCGCCAGCCGTTCTCGGCGAAGCAGAACGCGAGCGCGCGGCCGAGGCCGCTGCCGGCGCCGGTGATCAGCACGCGACGTTGGTCCATGCGATCTCCCCGCTTTGCTATGCTCGACGTGATTGTATGCCAGCCGCGAGCCGCGCCGCATGAAACCGGAATCCCTGTTCGATCTCGCCGGCAAGACCGCGCTCGTCACCGGCGCCAGTCGCGGTATCGGCGCGGCGACGGCCAAGCTGCTCGCCGCGCACGGCGCGCACGTGATCGTCTCCAGCCGCAAGGCGGAAGCCTGCGAGGACGTGGCCGCCGCGATCCGCGCCGCCGGCGGTGCGGCCGACGCGCTCGCCGCCCACATCGGCGAGCGCGAATCCATCGACGCGCTGTTCGCCGCACTCGCCGCGCGCGGGTGGCTGCCGGACATCCTCGTCAACAACGCCGCCACGAATCCGTACTTCGGGCCGATGCTGGACATGGACCTCGCCGCGTTCGACAAGACCGTGGCGGTCAATCTGCGCGGCTACTTCCACGTCACGCAGCAGGCGGCGCGGGCCATGCGCGAGCGCGGCGGCGGGGCGATCGTCAACGTCGCCTCGGTCAACGGCCGCCGTGCCGCGGCCGGGCAGGGTGTGTATTCGATGACCAAGGCCGGCATCCTGTCGTTGACCGAAGGCTTCGCCAAGGAACTCGCCCCGTTCGGCATTCGCGTCAACGCCGTGTTGCCGGGACTCACCGACACCAAGTTCGCCGGTGCGCTGATCCAGAATCCGGAGATGCTCCGGCCGCTGCTCCGCATGATTCCGCTCGGGCGCGTGGCGCGGCCGGAGGAGATCGCCCCGGCGATCCTGTTCCTGTGCGCGCCCGCGGCGAGCTATGTCACCGGCGCGAGCTTTGTCGTCGACGGCGGCTTCCTCGCCTAGCTTCGGTCGAGGGAGGTCCGATCGAGTCCTCGTGTGCCTGACTTCGGCCGCGCCGAAGGCGCGGGTGAGGGTGGCACGGCCGTGATCTTGTTCTTTTCTCCAGGCGCATCCTGCGGTTTTCCGCTCGCGTCCGGCGAGCGGGTCACTTCTCTTTGCTCACCAGAGCAGAGCTTCCGCTCGGCCGCTG